>OBLU010000223.1_pt1 | contig 55430 bp, 48 predicted proteins | sample 1518681 | NCBI WGS metagenome assembly OBLU01 (sample SAMEA3539304, study PRJEB22396) | soil metagenome | biome: tundra; feature: field; material: soil | place: USA | collected 2010-05 | depth 0.15 m | reverse complement strand
GATTCCGGACGGATCATCGTCGGCTGCACCGGTGATCACACCGGGACCGAGGCTCCTTAGGAGTCGGGTTTCTGGCAATCCCTACGCTGGCCGGCTCGGCGGCCTACGCTTGTGCCGAGACGTTCGGCTGGCATCAGGGGCTGGACGCGAAATTCAAATCGGCACGGGGTTTTTATGGCATCGTCATTTGTTCGACCGTGGTCGGCATGGCTCTTGACTTCGCTAAAATTAGTCCTGTGAAAGCCCTCTTCTATACCGCCGTGATCAACGGACTCCTCGCGCCTTTCCTGCTCGTCGGCGTGCTTTTGATCGCCACCGATCGGAAAATCATGCGCAACCAGCCAAGCTCACCTTTGAGCATCGCCTCAGTTTGCCTTACGACGTTGTTGATGTTCGGAGCGGCAATCGGAATGTTCTGGTTCTAGAGGCCTCACTCATCATTCGGAGTTGGACGTTGAGCATTGAGCGTTGGACGTTCTCTTCGTTTGCAAGAAGAACTACTTCCATATCAACATCCCGAACGGATTCGTGGAATGTTTGGATCGATCGCGAGGCGTTATGATCTCGCGAATCATCTGCTTAGCTGCGGCGTCGATTTTTATTGGCGGAAGTGCGCGGCTGAAATTGTGGCGAGCTGGCGGCCGAAATCAGTTGTCGATCTGGCCACGGGTACGGGGGATCTCGCGCTTGTTCTGCAAAGAAAATTACCGGAGGTCGAGATTATCGGGGCGGACTTCTCTGAAGAAATGCTGGCGATTGCAAAACGCAAAGGTGTGCGCAAAACCATGGTGGCGGACGCGATGCGATTGCCATTTGCTGATGGATCGATCGATTGCGTGACGGTCGCGTTCGGCCTGCGCAACATGGAGAATTACGGCGACGCGCTTCGCGAAATGTCGCGCGTACTCAAGTCGAAGGGTCATTTGCTCGTGCTCGAATTCTCGCTGCCGGCAAGGTCGATCTTGCGTGGTGTCTACCGCTTTTATTTGCATCGATGCCTTCCGTTTCTCGGGTCGTTCCTAACGCGTAAGAAAAGCGCCTACGATTATCTGGGCGATTCGATCGAAGCTTTCCCGAGTGGAGACGCGATGATTCGGCTAATGGAGTCGAGTCGCCTAACTCAACCGTCTGTTTATCCGTTAACCGGTGGCATTGTGACGATTTACACCGCGGAAAAATTGTAACGGCTCCCTATGAGCGCCGAATCTAAATCTTCGGCGGTCATAGACCGCCGCTACAGGATCAAGGCTTCGCGCTTGTCGAGGGAATTGGCAACGCACTCACGCTCGCTGAAGGCGCCGGCGATGGAGAAGGCGGCGCGACCAGCGGCAATTTCAGCGCGTTGAAGTCCGGATTGTTGATCACAAATGTGCCTTCGCGGCCATCCACTTTTGCGAACCACATTCCGTCGCCGGTCGGTCCGCCGGCAATCAATTTGTGTGAAGTCTTATCATCCGGCGATGTCGTGAACGCGATTACGACCTGCGGTTTGTCGAAACCATGTTGCGGAATCGTCGATCCAATCCAACGAGCTGCATGCAAGTTCGACAAGGTGTTTAAGAGCGATTGCACGTTTACTTGATTGATCGGTCCGCTCCCTTTCGCCCAGATCCACGCATTGTTGGCGCCGCGCATAAACATTTGCTCCGAGTTCGTCATGACGCTGAGCCGGTGAATCTGTTCCGGTCTGAACTTGAAGATCGACAATTCCTGCCACTGCAACGGATCGACCAGAATTTCGTCGAGAAACTTGCGCGACACCGCGACAATAAATGGTTCGTCACCGAGGCGCGCATAAACATTGTCGCCATCCAATTTGCCGAAAGCGATGGTCGCGATCGGGTGTTCGCCGGCCTTCGTTTCGGCGGTGTTTTCGGAAGCAAACGAACTAAGCGTGACTTGCAGTTGCGGTTTATCGAGACCGAACTTCGGCAAATTGGAGGCGACGTCTTCAACGAACTTCGCGACCTGTTCGTCTTTCAACTTGTCGATCAAGCGATTCACTTCGCCGGAATTCGCGGGCGAATTCTTTTGGCTCGCAATTGTCCAGTTCTCCTCCTTGCGGGCGAGTACCGTTTTACCTTTGCCCGGCGAGTCGACCGTGATTCGATCGAGGATATTCGTTTCGAAACGAACAAGATGCCGGTCGCGCAAGTCGTTCGGTTTGGCGTTAAGGGTCTCTTCGACCTTTTTTGGCAAAGTGTAAACGAAACCGCGCGCGACGGACCGCACATAGACCTGGTCTTTTTCTTTCTCGGGCACGCGGCCTATTTGCAACGCCTGCCCTTGCTTGTCGTCTTGTCCGAATAGCGTTACCGAACCGCGCGGCTCGGCCAAGCCGTAGGGATGCAGATCGCCGTGATCGTCGGCCACAAATTGTTGAATGCGCGCGGTCGTGACTTGCGCGATCAAGTCGCCGATTTTCTGATCGTCGCCGCGCGCGCGCATTGGTTTCGCGATTTCCCAGTGCTCGCCTTTTTTCTCGAGCTCCATCTCGCCCGCCGCGGTTTTTATGATCAGGCGGGAGACTTGTGCCGTGACCAGGTCGGTCAACTTCCGATCGCGAAACTCGTCCGCTTTTTTCTCGATCGCTTTCTTGATCGATTGCGAGGCAATAAAGGTTTCCTTCGAGTTTTCGAGGCGCACATACATCTTGCCCTCAAGCGCGGCGTCTTTGCCGAAGAGAATCGGCCGCGGCTCGCCTTCGCCTTGCAATCTCAATCGCAGCTTCGGTTTGTTAAGTCCGTATTCGTCGAGCTTGCTCTTGTCGGCCTTGATCTCTTTCGCCGAAATCACTGCGTCCTTTTGCCAAGCCTCCAGCTGGGATAGCAGGTTATCGATCAAAGCATTATCGGCTTGATCCTTGATCGGCGCGTCGAGCCGCCATTTGTTGTTGTCCCGTCGCATATTGATCTTGTCGTCGCCGTTCCAAATGACAATGCCGTTGATTTTCTCGGGATTGAAATTGACAACATTCTGGGCCCGGCGTTTTGCCTCAGCGGTGTCCGGCCGCTTAATTTCGTAGAGCTTGACGTAAGTGCCGCCGGCGATCGCAATTGCGAGTAAAACGATGGTCGTTTTCCAGTTCATAAACCGAATTGAAGAATCAAGCGCGCCGCCGCCACCAAACCGCTGTGCCGATTACAGCCGGAATGAGCGGAATCATCACGAGAATGATCCAGCGCAGGTTGCCCAATGCATTTTCGCTGAGACTAAACGTCAGCGGGTTTGGAACTTTCGGCGCGATGCCGATGAGTTGCTCGCGACTGAGCAGCCAGTTCACGGCGCCGGAGATGAAATCGAGCGCTTGTTGCTCTTGAGTAATCGCGTTGTCCTGGATGAAAGTCGCATTGCTGACTAACACCATGCGCGAGGAATTCATCTGCACCCGTTCGTCAGCGCTTCCGCCTTTTTCGATCGACACGGCGATGTTCAACGGCGCGGCGTGATCGCGGGACGGATCGAATTGCAACTTCGCCTCGTCGGTGGAGTTGTAATCGACTTCGCCCCAGTAACCTTTTTCGGCCTGCGCCAGCGGTTGCAATTGAATGTTCGCAGCGCGCACGCGATCGGGCTCGAGCGTCAGCGAACACGTCCCGCCGAGAAAAGGCGCGCGGACATCGGCCAAATGCTTCGTGATCGGCGCCTCCGGTAGAAACCGGCCGACAACGTCGCGCACGCGCGCGACTTCCTCGATCCCGGTTTTGATATTCGCCATTAAGCGGTCGTCGTTCACTTTCACGCCGAGATCGTTGAGAAAGGCGGTCAGCTTCGGTGTTTTTGCCGCGGGATCGACTAGCAGCAGGATGCGCCCTTGTTTCTCCCAGAAATCGCGCAGCAATTTCATCTCGCGATCGGAAAAGTCGTATTGCGGTCCGACGATCATGATCATTTTCATTTCGGCTGGAATGGCGCCGACATCGAAAAGGTTCAATTCCTGAAACTTAATATTTTCATTCTCGATAAACGTTTTCAGGGTTGTGATGGGACTGCTTGTCGTGCCTTCCGTTGGCATTGCCACCGGAGACGAATCCGCGAGTGGCGGTTCCTTGTGACCGAGCACGTAACCGACAGTGTTCTTCTTGCCCTCGACCAGATCCATCATCGCGCTCGTGATTACCTGCTCGCCTTTGAACGCCGTGACGCGCGGCCCTTCGCCAAACATTTGGTTGCCGGGATCGATCTCGGCCATCTCCGAGGCCTTCACTGTCTTGTTGTGGCCTTGGTAATCAATTACGAGCAGACTCTCGTCGCTGACCACTTTGTATTTTTCGAACATTTCCTTTGCGCGCGAAAGGTTGCGCTCCGGGTCGATGTTCTCGATGTCGATCTTTCCCTTGGCCGCGTACTGATACTCGGTCAGCAAGCTTTGCACATCCAGGGTGATCGGCGTGTTCGCGAAGAAAACGGTGACGCGCATCTTGCCCTTGATCGTGTCGAGAAAGCGCTTCGTCTTATCCGAGAGCGCGTATTTCTGATCGCGCGAAAAATCCCAGCGTTTGTAATGCTTGAAAGCGAGGCCATTCACCAGCGCCGCGAGAAAAAGGACGAGAATTACCTGCACCAAGACGTTGAGGCCGATCTGGACGCGGCGGATCTTTTTCGGCGGAAGCGGCGAGGTCTTTTCGTCGGCCATGTTTACAGCCTCCACTTGCGCGATTGGAACGCCTGATACGTCAAGCTCAGCATCACGATCGTCATGCTCACGTAAAGAACGATCGGGCGGGTATCGATTACGCCGCGCGAGAACGTTCCCATGTGTTCGATCGAAGAAAAATAGCCGAGCGATTGCCGCATCTCGGCGCTGACCTCGGTCAGGATGAATTGAACAAGGCCGAGGAAAAATAGCAGAGTGATTGCGCAGAAAGAAATAATCGCGGCAATGATTTGGTTCTTCGTTAGCACCGACGCGAGACAACCAACGGAGAGATAAAACATCCCGAGCAACAACAGCATTAAATACGAGCCCCAATACGCTCCGACTGAGTTTCCGGCCGGTTGATGCGTGATCTTCTCAAAGATGGCGAAGTAAAACAGCGTCGGCAGCCAGAGGATGACGTAGAAAATGAGCGCGCCAAAAAATTTGGAAAGCACCACCTGCCAATCGCGTACCGGCGCCGTCATGAGCGGCTCAATTGTGCCGAGTTTAAATTCTTCCGAGAAAAGTCGCATGGTAATCAGCGGAAAAATCAGAATGAACGCGAACCAGAAAAAGATCGAATTGAAGAACGCTTCCTGCACCGAATACTGCACGGGGCGCTGGTTCATGTAGCCGATTTGGAAGTAGAAATCGACGCCGCTCACGAGCAGGAAAAAGACGAGAACGATGTAGGCGATCGGCGAGTAGAAGTAACTGCGCAATTCGCGTGCGAGTAGAACCCCCAATTTTTTCATACGCAAGACATGCGCGTCATCCCGTGCCGCGCAGACGGCGAGGGACCTCGCAATGGGTGCTTAGTTACGCAAAAGATCACGGCAGGATCGACGCAGTATATGGGAGGTCCTTCGCTCCGCTCAGGATGACACGCGTAATTGCGTGGAATGATCATTCCGACATTCATCAGTTTCACGCTTCGTCCGAGTGCGTAATCTCCACGAACACATCTTCAAGCGTCGCCCGACGTTGACTGAGTTCGCGCACGTTCCAGCGCCGCGCCGTTGCGAGTTGAAAAACTTCTTCGCGCACATCAATGCCCGATTCGACGCGCAGTGAAAATATTTCCCATTCACCATCCGCTTCGGCGGTCACATCGCGCACGCCGGAAATTTTTTTAAGCTCTTCCGGGCCATTGTCTTTTCCTGTTTTCGCTTCGAGGACCATGCCGCCGGCCCGCCGAATTTGGCCAAGCAAATTTTCCGGCGTATCGCACGCTTCGATTCGTCCCTTGTGAAGGATGGTCACGCGGCTGCAGGTCATCTCCACCTCGGGCAGAATGTGGGTCGAGAGCAGGATCGTGTGTTGCTTGCCAAGGTTCTTGATCAACTCGCGCACTTGCCGGATTTGATTCGGATCCAGGCCGATCGTCGGTTCATCGAGAATAAGAAGATCAGGCTCGTGCAGGAGCGCATCGGCCAGGCCGACACGCTGGCGATAACCTTTTGACAGCGTCGCGATCAATTTTTTCTCGACCTCTTTCAGGCCGCAGAGTTCTTTCACGTCGCCCACGCGTTCGGCCACGCGACGATGCGCCACGCCTTTCAAGGCCGCGCGGTAATCGAGATATTCGGTTACGCGCATATCATTATAGAGGGGAACATTTTCCGCCATGTAACCGAGATGCGCCCGCGCCTGGAGCGATTGCTCGAAAACGTCGAATCCGGCGATGCTGGCGCGTCCCGACGTCGGCGGCATAAAGCTCGCCAGGATTCGCATGGTTGTCGTCTTTCCGGCCCCGTTGGGACCGAGAAATCCCATGATCTCACCTTTCCCGACCTCGAAGCTCAGATCCTTGATTGCGGTATGACCGGCGTAACGCTTGGTAAGATTTTCAACCTTGATCATTTTGCGAACATCCCATGAGACAATCTAATCATCATCGCGTTTGAATTTTTTTTTCCCGATTCAGCGCGCAGTCAAGTTTACGGTTTCAATCCGTTGTCCCGCTCCGCCGGTCCGCATGATGCCGATGGCGAAGTCTACGCTCGTCCCGGTATTGGCGCGACCGAGTAATCCCTCGACTTGTTTTACCGAATTCACCTGATACTTGCCGATGCGATAAATAACCAGCCCGCGTTCGATTCCGGCTTGATCGGCCGGGCTGTCCGGTTCGACCGCGCTAATCAGCACGCCGCTGCCGGAAGCATAGCCGAGCGCGTCAGTAAGTTCTTCGGTTAAATCTTGCAATTGCATGCCGAAGAGACGTTCCGCGTTTGATGTCGATGGCGATGGAGCGGGGGCTTGGGTTCCGGCGGGTTGTTTCTGCGCGATTTTTTTGAATTGCGCGACGCTATCGCGAACAACTTCGGCGGAAATGGCAAACCCGAGGCCTTGCGTCGGAATGCCTTGCGGCGTGAATGCCATTTTGGCGGAGCTGATGCCGACGAGCCGCCCGGAGAGATCGATGACCGGGCCGCCGCTGTTGCCCGGATTAATGGCCGCATCGGTTTGAAGCAAGTCCTTGTATGCAACGTTGTCGATAGTGATCTCACGCTTGGTTCCACTGAGCACGCCCCGGCTGATCGAGCTGCCGTATCCGACCGCGTTGCCCACCACGATCACGGTTTGGCCAAGCAAGTTCGGCGAAATGTTTTCCAGGCTGATGAATGGAAAATCGGTCTTCGCATCGATCTTAATGAAAGCGAGATCCTTCTTCTCGTCTCCGGTGATGTAGTGCGCGTTGTAAGTCTTGTCGTCGTTTGTGGTCACTTGAATTTTCAGATCGGCCGCGCGCTCAACCACGTGCTGGTTGGTCACGATGTAGCCCGCAGGATCGACGATGAATCCCGAGCCTAGGCTCTGCTGCTTCTGCCGGATTTCTCGGGGACGGCTCCGATAATTGCCGAAGAATTGTGCGTAAAAATCGTCAATCGGATCGCGCACAGTTCGGCGGACGATTCGCTCGGCGTTGATGTTTACGACCGCGGGCAAAGCTTTCGCGACCGCGAGCACTGAGGGCTCGGATGCGGGATCGACTTGCGCAAATGAAGACGTGGGTTTTGCCAGGAGAGTTCCGCAAATCCCGATGAGACCGAGAGCCAGTGTTCGATATCTTCCCATTGCGCCGAGCAAGTAACGAGGCACCGTCCGCACTGTCAACTTGCCGCCGGACGTAATGGTTGCAGATTAAACTTGGAATGCGAACCTCGATCGCCGCTCGGGCAAATCTCGATTTGATCGAGGAGAATTACCGGCGCTGGCTGCAAGATCCGCACGCGGTCGATTCGGGTTGGGCCGCGTTTTTCGAAGGCTTTGAGCTGGGGAATCTGCCGCAAAATAATGGCGCCACAGTGGCTGCCGCGCCGCGCGCGGACGTGCGCGAGAGTCCGCTGCAAACGCGGATCGACGGTCTGGTTTACGCGTATCGCACTTTGGGTCACACAGTCGCGCGGGTGAATCCGCTGGCGGACAAGCGGCCGCAAAATCCGTTGCTGACTTTGCGCGAGCTCGGCTTCAGCGAGAAGGATCTCGATCTTGCGGTCTCCTCCAAGTTTTTCATGGATAACCGGCGGATGACGCTGCGCGAGATGATGGCGGAACTGGAGAAAATTTACGCGGACGCGATCGGCGCCGAGTTCATGCACATCCAGAACACGCGCATTCGCAATTGGGTGCTGCATCGGCTGGAATCGCGGCCGGATAAACGCGCGACGCCGCGACCGGTGCAGATCGCTTTGCTGCGCGCGTTACTGGAAGCGGAGTCGTTCGAGATTTTCTTGCACTCGCGTTACGTCGGGCAAAAACGCTTTTCGCTCCAGGGCTCGGAGTCGCTCATGGTGATCCTGGACACGATCCTGCACAAATGTCCGGGTAGCGGGATCGAAGAGATTTGCATGGGCATGGCGCATCGCGGCCGGCTCAATGTGTTGGCGAACTTTCTGCGCAAATCGCTCAAGGTGATCTTCACCGAGTTCACGGAAAATTACATTCCCGAACTGGTCGGCGGTGATGGCGACGTAAAGTACCACCTCGGCTACCGCACGGTGAGGAAACTTGGTTCGGGCGCGGAAGTGGAGATTCGGCTCGCGGCCAATCCAAGCCACCTCGAAGCGGTGGATCCGGTCGTCGAAGGAAAGGCCCGGGCGCGGCAACGCATTCGCGGGGACACGGAACATCGGCGCAAAGTCTTGCCGCTGCTGATTCACGGTGATGCGGCGTTCGCGGGGCAGGGAATGGTGGCGGAAACGCTGAATATGTCGCAGTTGCGTGGTTATGGGACGGGCGGCACCGTTCACGCGGTGGTGAACAATCAGATCGGTTTCACCACCGTTCCCGAAGACGCGCGTTCCTCGATGTATGCCACCGACGTGGCCAAGATGATCGAGGCGCCGATTTTCCACGTGAACGGCGACGATCCGCTGGCGGTGAAATTGGTCACGGATATGGCGCTCGATTTTCGTCAGGAATTTAGACGCGACGTGGTGATCGACATGTACTGTTACCGCCGTTACGGCCACAACGAAGGCGACGAGCCGGCGTTCACGCAGCCCGATCTTTACGCCAAGATCGACAAGCGACCTTCCGTAACGCAGCTCTACAAGCGCGAGCTGCTCGAGTCCGGCGTCTTAAGCGATGACGATGCCGCTTCGCTCGAAACCGAATTCGAGCTGCGGCTCGAAATGACGCTGGAAGAAGTAAAGTCAATCGAGAAAAAGAAAGCGAGCAAGCAAGCCAAATTCAAAGAATCATCCGCCATCTTTCAGCCCGAGTACACGAGTTCGTCGCCCTCCACCGCGATTAGCGAGAAGACGCTCAAGACGATTGTTGATGGTCTGACGCGCGTACCGGAAGGTTTCAATCTCCAGCCGAAAATTAAAAGGATCGTGCTCGATCATCGGCGCAAGGTTTTCGAAAACGGTGGACCGTACGAATGGCATTATGCCGAAACGCTCGCTTTCGGATCGCTGCTCCTGGAGGGAATTCCTGTTCGATTGTCCGGCCAGGACAGCTCGCGCGGAACTTTCAGCACACGGCACTCCGTTCTTTACGATGAGAAAACGGGCGAGCCCTACGTCCCGCTGTTGCACTTGTCGGAAAAACAGGAGCGCATTTGCGTTTACAATAGTTTGCTCTCCGAAGCGGCCGTCCTCGGTTTTGACTATGGCTACTCACTCGATTACCCAAACATGCTTTGTCTTTGGGAAGCGCAGTTTGGCGATTTCGCGAACGGCGCGCAGACGATCATCGATCAATTCATCGTTCCCGCGGAATCGAAATGGCAACGCCCGAGCGGGATCGTGCTGCTTCTGCCGCACGGCTACGAAGGGCAGGGGCCGGAACATTCCAGCGCGCGGCTCGAGCGTTTCCTGCAAGCGTGCGCCGAAGATAATATCCAGGTCTGCAATGTCACCACGGCCGCACAATATTTTCACGTTCTGCGGCGGCAGATGAAACGCAATTTCATCAAGCCGCTCATACTAATGACTCCCAAAAGCCTGCTCCGCGCGGACTTTGCTGCTTCGCGCCAGGAAGATTTTACCAGTGGCCGCTTTGAAGAGATTCTCCTATCACCGAAGGCTGGCGCTGCCAGCAAGGTTAAACGTGTGATCCTTTGCTCAGGAAAAGTCTATTACGATTTGTTGAACTACCGTACCGCGCAAAAGATCGACAACGCCGCGGTCATTCGCGTGGAGCAGCTTTACCCGCTCGCGGAAAAGAAACTGCGCGCCATGCTCAAACCATTTCCGAAATCGGCGAAGTTGATTTGGTGCCAGGAGGAATCGCAGAACATGGGCGCCTGGACTTTCATGGAGCCGCGCTTGCGCGCGATGTTCAAGCGCGAAATCGCCTATGCCGGTCGTAACGCGAGCGCCAGTCCCGCCGTCGGTGCGCTCGTCATTCACAAACGCGAGCAAGCTCAACTCGTCGCAGAAGCGTTTTCAATCTGAAGTGCTCTTATTATATATAATAAGTCACTGATAGGGCGACCAGAATGACGCGTCCGCCACATCCGAAAGCGCAGTTGCAGTGCGGCCGGACATCTGCGGATATTGATCCACGATAAAGTTGCGATAGCGGTGTCCGAGAATGTCTCTGCCGGTGTTGTAGAGAGGAGTTGAACGCTTTAGATACGGTTGCAGATCGCTGAAAACTAGGGTCGCTCCAGAGGCTTTATTCTTTTCAATGGCATACAGGGACATCGCACCATCAATGATTCGCAGATCTTCCAGCACGCGCGTTGCCTGAGATCGCTTTCTCGCTCGGAGAAAGCCGGGCACGGCAATAGCCGCAAGTAGCGCGATCACCGACGTCACGATCATGATTTCCACCAATGTAAACCCGGCCAGGCGGTGGCTTCGTTTTTGCGTCATGGCTTTCTCGTTGCTGTAGCTGGCGGGTAGATAGCAAATCTCCAGCCAAGAACCGTTGCTCCGCCGACAATCTCCGCATTTTCATTGGTGGCTCGCCATTTTTTGGGCTTAGATATCGCTGGCATGAGCATCGAAGTGAAAATTCCCGCCGTCGGCGAATCGATTTCCAGCGGAGTTGTGTCTGTCTGGCATAAAAAATCTGGCGATCATGTCGATGCCGGCGACGCATTATTCACTCTCGAGACCGACAAAGTTTCCACCGAGATCGTTGCCGAAAAAGCCGGGGTTCTTGAAACTCTGGTTCCCGAAGGGCAGGAAGTGAAAATTGGCGAAGTCGTTGCCACGATTGATGATTCAAAAGCTGCACCAGCGAAGCCCGCGCCCGCCGAAAAGAAAACAGCATCGGCACCCGACGAAACAAAAAAGCCCGCGGCTCCGCGGGAAAGAGCGGCAGGCGCGCAAGCGCTATCGCCGGCGGTTCGCCGCATCGTCGACGAGGAACATATCGACACGGCTAGTGTCGGTGGCATGGGAAAAGGTGGACGCCTGACCAAAGGAGATGTTCTTGCCGCCGCGGAAAATCGCGGCGCAAAGCAAACCGGTGACGGAGAGTCAGGCGCGCCTCCGGTCAAGGATCAAAAAGATCGGCAATCAGCCGGCGACCGTTTCACGCGAAAAAGAATGTCGCCGCTCCGGCGGAAAATCGCGGCGCAACTCGTCATGGCGCAGCACACGGCGGCGATTCTCACCACGTTCAACGAATGCGATATGCGCGCGGTCCAGGAGTTGCGCGCCAAGTCGCAAGAGGCGTTCACAAAAAAGAACGGCCTCAAACTCGGATTCATGTCCTTCTTTATTAAAGCGGCGGTCGAGGGACTCAAAGCTGTGCCCACGCTCAACAGCCGCATCGAAGACGAAGATTTCATCGAGAACCATTTTTACGATATCGGCGTCGCCGTTGGAACCGAGCGCGGTTTGGTGGTGCCGGTTGTTCGCGACGCCGATAAGAAAAGTTTCGCCGAGCTCGAGCGCGACATCGCCGAGTACGCGGCGAAAGCACGCGAAGGAAAATTGAAAATTGAAGATTTGCAGGGCGGCACATTCACGGTTTCCAACGGCGGCGTTTACGGGTCTCTATTAAGTACGCCGATTTTGAACCCGCCCCAAAGCGGGATTCTCGGCATGCACAAAATCATGGACCGGCCAATGGCGGTTGGCGGCAAGATCGAAATTCGTCCGATGATGTATCTCGCGTTGAGCTACGATCATCGTGCGGTCGATGGAAAAGAAGGGGTCACATTCCTCATCAAAGTGAAGGAATGCATCGAGGATCCGAGCAAGTTGCCGCTTGATTTTTGATTTGGTAGGGACGGATCTCCGAGCCGTCTGTCGAATTCTGCGTAATGTATCGAAGGGAAAAATAGTCGGACACGCCGGAGGCGCGTCCCTACCACAGTTTAATTATGGATAAATTCGATGTCGTCATCATCGGCTCCGGACCGGGCGGTTATATCGCCGCCATTCGCGCCGGCCAACTCGGTTTGAAGACCGCGATTGTCGAAAAAGATAAAGAGCTCGGCGGGACTTGCCTGAACATCGGCTGCATCCCGAGCAAAGCGCTTCTCACTTCCAGCGATCATTTCATGTTCGCGAAAAAGGAAGCACAAAAACACGGCATCATGATCGACAACGTCCATGTCGATCTTACCAAGATGCTGCAACGCAAAGACAAAGTGGTGAAAACGCTCACCGGCGGCGTCCGCGCGCTGATGAAAACGAACAAGGTGACGACGTTCGAAGGTCTCGGCACGATCACCGCGCCCGGAAAAGTGTCGGTCCAATCATCGAACGGCGGGAAGCAGGAGATCGAAACGAAAAACATCGTCATTGCCACCGGAAGCGTGCCGATGGAATTGCCGTTCGCGAAGTTTGACGGCAAAACCATCGTCAGCAGCACCGAAGCACTTTGCTTCACCGAACCGCCGCCAAAGCTCCTCGTCATCGGCGCCGGCGCGATCGGTCTCGAGCTTGGTTCTGTTTGGAGCCGGCTCGGCTCGGAAGTGACCTTCCTCGAATTTCTGCCGCGCATCGCTGTCGGCTTCGATCTCGAGTTATCGAACCAACTTCAACGCGCGCTGACCGCGCAAGGAATGACATTCCATCTCGAGGCCAAAGTGACCGCGATCAAGATCGATAATGGACGTGCGACCGCGACCGCGACCAAAGGAAATGAGGAGCTCAAATTCGATGCGGACAAAGTGCTTGTTTCCGTCGGACGCCGCGCATTTTCCGATGGGCTCGGCGCTGAAAAAATTGGCGTAGCGCTCGACGATCGGAAACGCGTCAAGATCGACAGTAACTTTCGCACCAACGTCGAAGGTATTTACGCGATTGGCGACGTCGTGGCCGGGCCGATGCTCGCGCACAAAGCCGAGGATGAAGGGATTGCCTGCGTCGAAATCATTGCCGGCAAATCCGGTCACGTAAATTACGACGTCATTCCTGGAATCATTTACACCAATCCAGAGCTCGCCGGCGTCGGTCTCACCGAAGAACAGGCGAAAGAAAAGGGAATCGACTTTCGCCTCGGCAAATTCCCATTCCGAGCCAACGGTCGCGCGATTGCTAATGAAGATGTGGAGGGAATGGTCAAATTCGTGGCCGACGCGAAAACAGATCGCATTCTGGGCGCGCACATTCTGCAGCACGCAGCCTCGGAACTCATTGCTGAAGCCGCTTCGGTTATGGAATTCGGCGGCAGCTCCGAAGATCTCGGGCGCACTTGCCATTCGCACCCGACTTTGAGTGAAGCGGTCAAAGAAGCCGCACTCGCTGTGGAAAAGCGCGCTCTACATATCGCGAACCGCTAATTTTGGCGGATTGCGAATATTATTGATATTATCGTTGACAGTTGCCGCGCGATTCTTCACAAAAGGCCTGCTCTCAACCGCTCTGCCTATGAAGCCTACATTTTACAAATCCGCGCTTGTTGCCTTGTCGATTTTAGCCTGCATTTTCCCTTCGCTCATTTCGGCGCAGGAGCTTACTCGCTCAAGGCCAGCAACACTTACTCCGACCGACTGGGACAACCTGACGAATCCCGGCCCATCAACGCAACTTCCAAATCCACTGGCGGTCCCAACGAGCGGTAGCGTTGCAACACAGATTGCGCAATTTTGGAGCACGGCGCCTTGGAGTTCCGCACCTTTCTATCCGGATGGCGGCGGAGTAGCTACCTTCAACACGGTTACCAATACAATCATTGGCACGGTGCCTCCGACTACAGTGTTTACGATGGACGTAACTCCGACCCTCTCGGGTATCAATTATAATAGCCCATTCTCTTATCAGCTCGCGCCTGGCGCGGGCGGGCTCGCTTTGGATGCGGGCGGCGCGACTTTTAATATGAACTTGACGGGCATGTCGACCCCGACTCTGACAATCTTGGCGGACCCGATCACAGCGTCGATCTCTGGCGGTGGAAGCGCCGGGCTCACCATGAATGGTCCCGGAACGCTTACTCTTGCCGCGACCAATACATACACCGGCGGCACACACATCGTTGGCGGAACGCTTGCCCTCTCCGCGTCTAGCGCGATTGGCGATACCACGCTCGGCGCAAGCGGAGCCGGCAATGATATTTCCTTCAACGGAGGAACACTGGCCAACAACATTACGGGTGGATGGACCACAGCGCGCAACGTCAGTCTCGGCAGTGGCGGCGGGCAATTCCTTTTGTTTACGGCGGCGACAATCAACGGCGTGGTGAGTGGCCCGGGCAGCCTCTCTATCAACAACAGCACGCTCACGCTCACCAACACAAATACCTACGGTGGCGCCACCATCCTTAACTCAAGCTTCAGTGGTCTTACTTTGAGCGGCAACGGCAGCATTAACCTAAGCTCCAGCTATGATTTTGCCGGTGCCGTCGCCCTCAACAGCTCGGTCACGAACAACTCCGACCGGCTCAACGATACCGGGGGCATCACCGATCGTGGTGCGGCGATAACTTTGACTGGAAATGCCTCGGCCGCCACGAATGAGGTTGCCGGAGCGCTTACCCTCGCCAACGGCGTCAGCACGATCACTGTCAATCCCAATGCCGCGCAAGCCGCGAGCCTCAATTTCTCCAGCATCACACGGCAGAATAACTCCACGCTTTTTGTGCGTGGCACCAACCTGGGCAACACTGCCGGTGCTGGTATTGCCGAGATTACATCCACAGCTTCGCCCGGCACGCTCATCGGCGGCGGCGGAGCGGCTGGCAGCACCAACATCAGCATTCTTCCATTTGCCGCGGGCAACATAAGCGCAACCGCGACGACCAACAGCAGCTTCGTCACTTGGGATCCCACGACCGGTCAGTTCCGGCCTCTTAACACGACCACTGAATATTCCGCGCTGACCTCTGGCGAATCCGATACCAACAATACCAGCGTGGCGGCAGCGACTGCGATCAGTGCGGCGACCACAGTCAATTCCGTACTGGTCACCGGCACGGGCGCGCTGTTGAGCGGCACCGGCGGACTTAACATCACCAGCGGTGCACTCATGTATTCACCGACAAGCACCACCACGGCAGGCACGATCAGCGCCAATATTAATTTCGGCGGCGCCGAAGGCGTCATTTCCACCACGGCCGGGGGGGCCAATAGTACTGCCGCCGGTCTTACCATCAGTGGCCTGATTACCGGCACGAACGGTGTCACGTTGAATTCCATCATCGGTTCGGACATCGCGTTGACCAACACGGGCAACACCTATACCGGCACGACCACGCTGCTCGGAGGGCTTACGATCGTTAGTGGCGCCATTGCTAGTGGCTCGGCCAGCATTTTCGGATCAGATACGTCTGCGATTGTGATCAACGCCAGCAACAACTCCAATCTCAATGGGATTTTCGCCAGCGCTGCCACCACGATGAATCGCAACCTCAGTATCGTCGGTAGCTCCAATAGTTCCGCCTTCCTCATAACCGGTGGCGCCTACGCGTTCACGATGAACGGCAGCGTGGACATCGCGAGCAACACTCGGCTCGATCTCTACAACTTCAGCGGCGGCAGCGCCACGAATGCGTTCATTTTGAATGGCAACATCACCGGGAGTGGCAGCGTCACTGACAACGCCAACGCGCTCACGTTCGTCACCCTTAACGGTGCCAATACTTACAGCGGTGGTACAAACATCTCAGCCGCCACCTATCAAGTTGGGTCGGATTCAACCGCGACCACGGGTCCATTTGGAACAGGAACAATCTCCTTCTCCAGCACCGGCAAGATTCAAAGCAAGGACACTACGGCGCATACAATCAATAATAATATATTCCTGGGTGCCACTCCGACCTTCTCAGGCACAGGCGCGCTGACTTTCACTGGGGGATTGAATCTGAACGGTGCACGATCGGTGAGCGTTACCGACACTGCGGCAGCCGGCGTGGCTTTCACCGGCGTGGTTTCCAACGGCGCGCTTACCAAGACCAGTACTGGTTTGCTCGCACTTAACAGCTCCACCGGCAATACCTACACCGGTGGCACGGTTCTCGGCACCAGTGCAGGTACGTTGAACGTCAATAACTCCTCCGGCTCCGGCACGGGCACAGGCACGGTTTCGATTGGGGGCACCACTTCCGCAAACCGAAGCACGTTGAGCGGCAACTTCACCATTAGCGGTGCGACCTCGATCTCCGGCGCGTTGAACCCCGGCAATTCTGTCGGCACCGCCAACTTCGGTTCCTCGCTCTCGCTCACTTCCAATGCGCTCGTAACCATGGAACTCGGGAGCGCGGTCTCCTCCGACAAGATTAATGTCGGCGGATTGCTAACCCTCGGCAGTAGCACTTGGAACATCGTGACCATCGGGGGTTACACGGCAGCGCTTGGCGCCACCTTCGACTTGGTTGATTGGAGTTCGCTCAGCGGCTCCGCCACACTCAACCTGACGAACGCGATATTGGCCGATCCGGTCAACACCTCCTGGGATACGTCCACCTTCCTGACCGACGGAACAATCCGCGTGGTGCCGGAACCCGGCACGTTGGCCCTTTGTTTCGCGGGCGGAATGTCGATCTTGGTCGCCTACCAGCGCCGCAAAACGCGCAGCTAATTACAACAACGGAGATTCGGCCTGGAACGCCGCTCATGTTACCCGCATGAGTTGCCGATAACCTCTGGAAAATCCAATTTGGCGCTGTCGAAGCTTTTGTTCTTGGCAACACCCTGAATTTCTGGCATTTCCTCCAACCACATGAAACCAACCAAATTTCTTTTCACTTACGCAATTTTTTGCGCCGCGGCTTTGTGCCTTAGCTCCGGTGCGAATGCGGGCGCTTCACCCATGGCAATCGAGTCCGAGCCGTTCAATTGGACGGGTTTTTATATCGGCGGAAACATCGGCGGCCTCTCCAGTAACTACGGTTTCGGTCATTACACCGATACGGTGGATGTCGATGCACAATACAGTGAATTTAATGCGATGACATCCGGTAAAATAACCGGGCCTCATCTGAATGTTGTTGATGGTGGTGGGGCAACAGACTTTGGTACTGACTCTTTTTCTTTCCCCGACACCGGGACAACTTTTGGCAGTGGTTCTAATCAGTCTTTCCTTGGAGGCGGCCAGATCGGGTACAACAAACAGTTTGGACATTGGGTTATCGGCGTGGAAGGCGATTTCCAAGGGACCTCAGCGAGCGGGAAACAGCTTTCTTCTGGCTTTGCCGAGACGACTTCTGTGATAGGGAATCCACCTCCGTCCCAATTTAATACGATAATCGCCGATACCACGCTCGACGCAGTGCGTAAAGCCGAGACGGATTGGACGGCATCGCTACGGGCGCGCTTCGGTTACGCGGTCGGGCCTATGTTCTTTTATGGAACCGCGGGTCTTGCCTGGACCGACGTGAAAGTCATTGCCACGGAAACGGCCAGCACAGATTTCTTCAACAATTTCGACCTGACGGCGGCAGCAACAAGTCCACGAGGAGGGGTTATTAATAATGGGTTCATTGGTAATCAGACCGATACGAATTTCTCCAAGACGAGCGACGACGTGCAAATGGGTTGGACGGGTGGCTGCGGAGCCGAGTGGGCCATCAACGATAAGATGACTCTGGGCGTGGAATATCGGCATTCCGACTACGGCAGTCACACCTATCATTTCGCTTCAAACGATAACGTGATCTTTCCGGGAGACACCAAGGTGGATTTGGATACGGACCAGGTGACGTTGAGATTTAACATTTTGATCTCCCACTTTTTTGGTCACTAAGCGGGAAACAATTCAAATTTGGATGACTGGCCACGTCGAATGCGTGGCCAGCGTCGTTTTAACGGGCATCGTGGCTGGGAATGCCGGGTGCGCGCGCGAAGAATTGGAGTAACAATTGGAAGTGCAAAGCACTTCGGCCATTCTCTTGCGCAAACGGAAGTTCAGCGACACCAGCTTGATTGTGTCGTGGTGCACGGAGTCATTGGGCTGCATTCAAACCATGGCCAAAGGCGCGCGCCGCGCGAAAAGTCCGTTTGCCGGCAAGCTGGATTTGTTTTTCGAAACCGACATCGCCATCGTGTCGAGCCGGAAATCGAATCTCCATACCCTTACCGAAGTCGCGTTGCGCAATCCTTTCGTGGGTATCCGGCAAAATTATCTTCGCACCCAAACCGCGGCCTATTTTGTCGAGCTGATCGAGATTTGCACCGAGCGCGATCATCACGAGCCGGAGGTGTTCGGGCTTTTGCGCCGCGCCTTTGGTTATCTCGATGCCAATGAGCCAAACCTGCGCGCGGTCGCGCACTTCGAGACCGAACTGGCGCGAATCACCGGCGTGCACGACGCCAAGATCCTGAAAAGCAATCCCGCCTTTGCGCTCGGAAATTTGTTCGGGAGATTACCGCTGTCCCGCACTCCGCTGCTCAAAACGCTGGCGTCGGGAAGCAAATAGACAGGAGCCACATGAAATCTTCTTACCGACTTGGCGCAATTGTCTTTGCGCTCGCCGCAACGGTTTCCACAGCGGCCGCAAATGAAACCTACAAGATCGATACGACCCATTCCTCGATCGGATTCCACCTCGGTCACATGATGGGCAAGGTCGTGGGAACGTTCACCAAATTCGAGGGCAAGATCGATATCGACCGTGAACATCCGCAGCAATCATCGGTCACAGTCGGAATTCAGGCCGGCAGCATCGACACCGGAATCCACAAACGAGACGAGCATCTGCGTTCCGTTGAGTTCTTTGACGTCGCAAAATATCCGGAGATCACATTTAAAAGTCGCAGTGTAAAACAAACCGGAGCGCAAAGCGGCGACATTATCGGCGACCTCACCATGCATGGCGTGACCAAACCGATTACGTTGCACGTAAAATTGGTCACGCCTTTAAGAGACGAGCACTCACGGTGGGAAGTCACAGCCGATCCGATTAAGCGCCGCGACTTCGGATTGATGTTTAGTCCAAGTCTCGAAGCCGTCTCGATGATTGGCCAGGAAGTCGTGCCCAAGATTGACATCGAAGCCGTCCGATCCAAATAGAATACCTGCGCTAGCCTTCTTGCGGTGATTTCCGGTAGGCTTCAGGACATGCCCGTCGCTGAAGTGGAGAACAGAGAGAAGCTCGGGGAGTTCTCCCTTTTACTGGCCTTTCTTTTCATCGCGTTCGTCGCAGCCTTGATTGGATTTACCTGGCTGGGTTTCCTCGCGGGCTGGCGCCTGACAAGGGTGCAGCCGCTGTTAGCTCTAGCCGTTACTCTCCTGCTGCCTATCACGCTCGGAAGAAAACTTGTCCGCCTCGATCTTAGATTGAGGGTTTTTGCCGCCCTGGCGTTTAGCGTTGTACTTGGGTTAGCCCTCTTCATAGGTTTTTCGTTTGCCGACGACTCTTGTGACGGTCAGGGCTACCACGGGACTGGAATGCTTCAGTTATTGGAGGGCTGGAATCCCATTCGTGAACCTGGGCGCGCCGACGCGCCGCAGTCCCTGCAACGCGAGGTGATGATTCATTATGCCAAGGGGCCTTGGGTTTCTGCCGCAGCCCTCTGCGAGCTCGTTGGCAAAGTGGAAGCCGGGAAAGCCGCCACGCTTCTTACGATGGCTGCATGCTTTTTCCTCGCGCTCCATGCGGGTCTGAGATATTCGCGACTCGGTCCGGCGAAATTGCTCATCCTTAGCGTCCTCGTCGCGCTCAATCCGATAAGTTTAAATCAATGCCTTACCTTTTATGTAGACGGACAGCTCGCAGCGCTATTTACGTGCATGGTCTTGGGCAGTTGTCTCCAGTTAGGCGAGCGACGCGCAATCAATATCGCCCTTACGATATTGACCATTGTGCTTTTGGTTAACGTCAAGTTAACGGCGCTCGTGTATGTCAGCGTGTTCGGGGTCGCTTTCGTGATTGCTGTCTGCGCATTGAAAAAGTTCAAGGCACTACCGTCTCTTGCCGCCACGTACGCAATTGGGATCTTTATCGGATTGGCCGTTGGCTACAACCCGTACGTGACAAATGTTCAAGAGACGGGCAACCCTTTCTTTCCCTTTACACTTGAGCAGACAAAGCGAGGCACCGAAGAAAATTTTCTCGTTCACCAAATGCCGACCACCTTCCGCGGACGAAACCGTTTCGATACATTTTTGCGATCTGTTTTCGGACGTTGCAGTAACGAGTACGATAATTCATCTCAAACATTTATCGGCGGCCCTCTTAAAATTCCTTTCACGGTCGGCGCCGATGAAACCAGATGGTTTGATAACGCTTTCGACATTCGAATATGCGGCTGGGGACCGCTCACCAGCGGCATATTGCTTTTCGCGGTTGTCGCCTTTTGCCTTGGAACCAGAGACGATCTGCGGGCACACCGCAGGATCGTTGTTGCCTTAACACTTTGCATTCTGACCACGATTTTCGCCATGCCACACCCATGGTACGCGCGCTATGTCCCGCAACTATGGCTTCTGCCTGTTATGGCGGCGGCGGTCTTGTATCTGAGCAAGGGTAAGCTGCCTAACATTCTCGGCAGCGTTCTAATCGCTCTGATGCTCGCGAATCTGGCCCTGGTTTCCGTTCCGCGCTTTCGCACGTCCTACGCGAAGACTAGACTTCTAAATTCACAACTGAAATGGCTCGCTGCCCAAGACCGCATCTATCCAGTGGCCTTCGGCGATTACGTTTTTAATCGAAGGCGTTTCCAGGAGTTTGGGATTCGCTATCGTTCCGTCGAGGCGCTGCCGCCCCAGGCTCAACAATTAGTGTTGGCTGGCGACACTTCTTCTAAGACCCTCGTCTCACTGGAAGAGTAGCATCTGAATAATGGAGATTACGCCCCTCGGAGATTCCGCGCTGGTCGTTCGTGTTAGAGACATATCTGCTGATCCAGACGATGAATCATTGCGTGCCGTTCTCGATGCGCTGGAGAGAATAAAAAGCGCTCAAATTCCCGGCGTAATCGAACTGGCGCCCGCTTACACAACCATCGGTGTGTTCTTTGATCCGCTGCAGGTCACGTCCGCTGGCGCCGATCCCGTCGCGGTTTTCGATTGGATGGCCGAGCAAATTCGCAAAGCCGTTTCCCGGAAAATGAAGAGCGCGAAGCGAACGGCTCGGTTGATCAAGATTCCCGTCTGCTACGATCCCGAGTTTGCGCTCGACTTGAATGAAGTCGCGCGGCACGCCGGACTTTCCGCGAAGGAGGTGATCGATCTTCATCACGCGGCCGAGTATCGGGTTAATTGCGTCGGCTTCACGCCCGGCTTTCCATTTTTGGCGGGACTTCCAAAGAAACTCGCAACGCCCAGGCATGCCACGCCGCGCAAGGAAATTCCCGCGGGGTCCGTCGCGATCGGCGGTGCGCAAACGGGAATTTATCCGATAAAGTCGCCCGGAGGTTGGAACATCGTCGGCCGTACACCTCTGCGGCTTTTCAGTCCAGAAAAGGAGCCGCCTTCGCTTTTGCGGCCAGGGGACAGGGTTCGATTTCTTTCGATTACGCGGAGCGAGTTTGAACACCTGGAACAATGAAACACTGGACAGGATTAACTCGATTGAGTTCGAAAGAGTTCCAAGCCGAAACAATCCTGCGAATCCGATTAATCCTGTCTGGTCTGCTTTGAGCCATGACTGTAAAGATTCTTCGCGCGGGATTTTTAACGAGCGTCCAGGATTTGGGTCGACTCGGTTTTCGGGAATCTGGCGTCTCGGCGGGTGGCGCGCTCGATCAACACGGGTTGCGCGTCGCGAATTTGTTGGTCGGTAACGACGAAGCCGACGCCGGCCTCGAGATCACGCTGGGAGGATTCTGTGTTCGCTTCGAGGATGAACGGTTGGTGTCGTGGTGTGGCGGCGACTTCGATGTTTACATTGGAGCGACCGCGCTTCCTTCCGGTCATTTCGCTCTCGTTCGCGCGGGCGAAGAGGTGATTGTCAATAAACCTAGAATTGGATGCCGAGCCTGGCTTGCTATTTCCGGTGGGATCGATGTTCCGATTGTTCTCGGGAGCCGCTCTACCGATTTGCGCGCTGGATTCGGTGGATTTAATGGTCGTGCGCTGCGTGATCGCGACACGGTTTCTTTGGGAGAAGACTCCGCGCGCGCCAAAGGTTGGATCGACAACTTACACAGCGAAAAAATCGCTCGAGTGTCCGCGTCGCACGATTGGGTGAGCACGGCCAAAGTTGATTCGATCTTGCGCGTCATCCGCGGATCGGATTGGAATCGTTTTGGCGCTGCAACGCATCGCGTTTTAACGAGCGAGCTATTTAACGTCTCGCCCGATTCCGACCGGATGGGCGCGCGCCTCGAGGGACCGGAACTGAAGCGAATTGAAGATGGCGATCTTGTCTCTGAAGCGGTTGCGCCCGGAACAATTCAAGTGCCACCGAGCGGCAAGCCGATTGTTTTGCTCGGAGATTGCCAAACCATTGGCGGTTATCCGAAAATCGCGCACGTGATCACGATCGATCTTCCGATTGCGGCGCAACTGCGCCCCGGAGATCGGATGCGATTTCGCGAAATTTCCCTCGGAGAAGCGTACCGCCTCGTAGCGGAGCGCAACCATGATCTCGAACAATTCAGAGTCGGTTTGCAACTTCACGCGCCATGAATCTCCGCGTTGATCTCAACGCCGATCTCGGCGAGGGCGCTGGACAGGACGATGAACTTCTCGAGCTCGTGACGTCCGCCAATGTCGCAACCGGCTTCCATGCGGGCGACGCCGACACAATGCGCGCGGCAGTTTCCGCTGCGCGGGCGCGCGGAGTAGCCGTCGGCGCGCATCCAAGTCTTTTCGATCGTGAAAACTTCGGCCGCAAAGAATTGCCGATTACGCCCGATGAAGTGTTTGATGCCGTGACTTACCAGCTCGGTATTTTTCAGGCGATCGCCGACGCAGCCGGTGTTCGTCCGAATCACATCAAGCCGCATGGTGCGCTTTATAATATGGCGGCGCGCGATAAGACACTGGCGGATGCCATTGCGCGCGCGACAAAAATTGTCGATTCAAGCTTGATTCTCTTTGCTCCAGACAACAGTGCACTCGCTCACGCCGGTGAATCGCATGGTTTGCAGATCGCGCGCGAAGTTTTCGCAGACCGGAATTATTTGAGCGATGGATCGCTCGTTCCACGAACTCGACTGGATGCGTTGCTCCACGATCCGGAGGAAGCCGCTGCGCGAGTGCTCCGAATGTTAAACGAAGGCAAAGTGCGCAGTGTTGACGGCGTAGATGTAGCTTTGCGCGCGGAGACAATTTGCGTTCACGGCGATACGCCTGGCGCGGTGGAGTTCGCCCGTGTTCTACGATCGGAGCTGGAAAAGCAAGGCGTGACCGTCAGCGCTCCGGAAAGGCAATTTCCCGGATGAGCGAAACCACCAGCCGCCAGCCATCAAACAGTTTGGTTCGTGCTCTCGGTCCGCTCGACGCGACCATGATCGTGATCGGATCGATGATCGGCTCGGGGATTTTTATCACATCGGCGGAGTCCGCGCGCTTGGTTGGTGCACCGGGCTGGTTGCTGCTGGCATGGGCGATCGCCGGGCTAATGACGATCACCGGCGCGCTTTGCTGCTCTGAACTGGCCACGATGATGCCGCGCGCCGGAGGCGTTTACGTTTTTCTGCGCGAAGCCTACGGCCCCTCGTTCGGATTTCTTTTCGGTTGGACATTGTTCCTCGTTGTTCAAACTGGAACGATTGCCGCAGTTGCGATCGCATTTGCCAAATTTCTCGGCGTGTTTGTTTCATCAGTCGCACCAGAAGACTATTTGATCGCGCCGGCGCCGTTGGGTGGGGGATACGCAATCAGTTTGTCGACCGAGCAGCTGGTCGCGATCTTATTGATAGCGTTGCTCACCTGGACGAACACGCGCGGCCTCGAGATTGGCCGCATCGTGCAAAACACGTTTACGTTCGCGAAAACAGCGGCGCTCGCCGGTGTTGTCATTGTCGGATTGGTATTGGGCTGGAACGCGATTTCCACCGTGCGCTCGGCCGCGTGGTGGGATTCGTGGGCAAATGGCTGGAGCTCGCAAATCGCGCAACCGGGTCTTTCAATTGTTGGCGGATTCGCGCTCGCGTTGCTTTTTGGGAAAGCGATGGTCGGTCCGCTCTTTGCGCAAACGGCGTGGACCAACGTCACATTTATCGGCAGTGAAGTGCGCGACCCGGGAAAAAATCTTGTGCGCGCTTTGCTTTGGGGTTGTGGAATCGTCGTGATCTTATATCTGCTGGCAAATCTCGCTTACATCGCGGTGTTGCCGTTTCCAGAAATCCAGCACGCGCCGCAGAATCGCGTCGCGGTCGCGATGATGAATGCCGTCTTCGGGCATCCCGGCGCGATGTGCATGGCCGCCGCCATCATGATCTCGACTTTCGGTTGCAACAACGGACTCATCCTGGCCGGGGCGCGGGTTTACTATGCCATGGCGCGCGATGGCCTTTTCTTCCGAAAGATTGCGACGACCAATGCGTTTCACGTCCCGGCGGCGGCATTGGTCGCGCAAGGAATCTGGACCGCGTTCTTAACGTTGCCGAGAACGATGACGAAAAATCCGACGACCGGAACAGTTGTTTACGGAAACGTTTACATCCAACTGCTCGAGTACATCGTGTCCGCGGATCTGCTCTTTTACATACTGCTCGTCGCCGCGGTGATGGTCTTGCGCCGCAAAAATCCCGACGCACAACGCCCGTATCGCACTTGGGGCTATCCGCTTGTGCCGATCATCTCGATCTTGCTCGCAGCACTGTTAATTGTCGATCTAGCCTGGATAGCGCCGGCAACTTCCGGAATTGGAATTGCCATCGTGCTGACTGGAGTGCCTGTTTACCTTTCCTGGCGCAAATGCGCAACTTGAACGAATCCGTTTCGCGCACATCGTGCGAATACTGGTATTCGTCTGCAAGTCGTCAGAGCTATTACTGGCTTATGGCGTCGGCGGTTGAGGCACGGCTGGCTTTTCCACAATGATCGAGACGCGGCGGTTCAGCGCGCGGCCGAGTGGGTTGTCCGTGCCGTCCGCATTCTTATTCTGCGCGATCGGATATTGTTCGCCGAAACCTTTGGTGGAGATGCTGGCCACGGCGACGCCGCCATTTTTTACGAGCCAATCCTTCACTGCCTGAGCGCGGTCCCGCGAAAGCTGCATATTCACAGACTTCGTTCCCTTGGAATCGGTGTAGCCTTCCACGGTCACTTTGCTCTCCGGAAATTGCGAGAGAACCACCGCAACTTTCTTAAGGGCTACTTCCGCCTCCGGTTTCAAGGCTGCTTTGTCGTAATCGAACAGAACGTCCCCCGAGAGATTCATACTGAGCGAACGCCCGCTCTGTTGTTCCTGGAATTCCTGCTGCGCCTTCTGGAGATCGATCTCCTTCTGTTGCAATTCTAAGCTTTTCTTTTCCAACTCAATCCGCTGCCGATCGAGCTCCGTCTGCTTCTTCGCAATCGCCGTTTGTGGATCGTTTTGCGCTCGAACCATGCAAACACCGGCCAGGATCGACAGTGCAACGGACAGAACGGTGGTTTTCGATAAAATCTTCATGTGAAACTGAATCGTTTGGCGTCGCCCGCGCGACCGTCTGCCGAATGAAGTTACCGGGTCTTTGCGGCGACGCGCTTGAGCCGATAGCCATCGGCTGTCGCGCCGCGTCCAGCGGCAGATTCCGAGTCTTATCGAAAAAGAAAATCCTTCCTCGGGAGACGGAAAACTAGCTCCCGCAACGCAATTCACGCGCGCGAATGAGTTGCGAGATAATCCGCGATCGCAGCTGTAAACGGTTCCCCAAAATCCCGCAGCTTCTGCTGGCCGACACCTGGGATTCTTCCGAACGCAGCGGGTGTCGTTGGATAATCGCGCGCCATTTCGCGAAGCGAAACATCGGAGAAGATGACATAGGCCGGCACATCGCGTTCGTCGGCGAATCGGCGGCGCAACACGCGCAGCCGTTCGAATAGCGCTTCGTCGCATTCGATTTCTCCGGCGCGATGTTTCGATCGTTTTCTTTCTTCGACGTCAACGGGCTTTGTCAATGTGATGGGTTTCCGTTCTCGTAACGCCGCCATGCCCGCGTCCGTAAGTTGCAGGGTGGCGAATTTTCCGGGTGCAGCGGCCAACAGCCCCAGCCGCAACAACTCGCGTCCGATCGATTGCCACGCGTTGCGGTTCATATCTTGTCCAATGCCGAACGTGGAAAGCTGATCGTGCCCGCGCTGCCGAATCGCTTCCGTGTTTCCGCCGGTCAGAACTTCGACAATGTGATTCAGACCGAAGCCGAATCCGCTCTTGGCTTGGATGCGGTGGACACACGATAGAAATTTCTGGGCGTGCACTGTTCCATCGAATGTCTCGCGCGGATTCAGGCAATTGTCGCAGCCATCGCACGAAGGTCCGAATTCTTCTCCGAAATAGCGCAGCAATGTTGCTCTTCGACAGTCTCGTGTTTCCGCATACGCGACCATCGCCCGCAACTGCTCGTGCGCGACCCGCTGCTCGTGCTCGCTCTTTTCGTCGATGAAGCGCCGTTGCTTCATCACGTCGCCTGCACTGAAGAGCAGCACGCAATCGCTCGGCAAACCGTCCCGGCCCGCGCGGCCCGTCTCCTGGTAATAGCTTTCGATATTCTTCGGCAAGTCGTGATGAACAACAAAGCGCACGTTCGGCTTGTTGATTCCCATCCCGAAAGCGATCGTCGCCGTGATCACGCGTGCATCGTCGCGCAGAAACGAGTCCTGATGCCTGGCGCGATCCGCCGTCTCGAGCCCGGCATGGTATGGTTTCGCCTTGATTCCATCGACGTTCAGCTTTTCCGCCAACGAATCGGCGGTCTTCCTGCTCGCGCAATAGACGATCCCACTTTCATTCGGCCGGCTGCGAATCAGTGCCAGCACTTGTTCGTATGGTTTTGCTTTCGGCACCACGCGATAACTGAGGTTCGGCCGGTTAAAGCTCGCGACATAGCAGCGCGGATCGCGGAGTTTCAATTCTTTGAGAATGTCTGCGCGGACACGTTCGGTCGCAGTCGCGGTCAACGCCATGATCGGCACCTCCGGGAAATGCGTCCGAAGCTTCGCCAGTTCCCGGTACTCCGGCCGAAAATCATGGCCCCACTCGCTGATGCAATGCGCTTCGTCGATCGCGATCTGCGAGACGTTCCATTGTTTTGCCTTCTCCAAAAAGCTTTCCAACATTAGTCGTTCCGGTGCGACATAGAGCAGCCGGTAATCGCCGCCATAAAGTCCGCGCAAACGCGCGCGCGCTTCATTCCCGTCGAGTGTCGAATTCAAGAACGTCGCCGCGATCCCGCTCGCTTGCAGCGCATCCACCTGATCTTTCATCAACGAGATCAGCGGCGACAACACAATCGTTAGTCCATCGCGCAACAAGGCCGGCAATTGAAAGCAAAGCGACTTGCCGCCGCCGGTCGGCATCAGCGCGAACACATCGCGGCCCGCGAGCGCATCCACGATGATTTCTTCCTGAAGCGGACGAAACGCATCGTAGCCAAAATGTTTTTTCAGCGCGCCGGGGAGATTCATCCCAATGTTTTACCCGCCAACGTCCCTTTCGCACAGCGCAATCAAGCACGGCGCTCTTTGATCGATTGCAGAATATCTGCGACAACCTCATATCGAGGCTTTGCTCCGAGATTACCTTTGCCGTGAACGCGGACGCTGACAGCGTTCGCATCCATGTCGCGGTTTCCGATCACGAGCATGGTGTGCACCTTCATCTGTTCGGCGCGCTGGATCTTGCCGTTGATCTTGTCGGTGCTCTTATCGATCTCGGCGCGGACTTGATGGGCGCGCAATTCGTTTAGGATCGAGGTGGAATAATCGAGTAGCGGCGCTTCATCGCCGATTGGCAGAATGCGGACCTGTTCGGGCGCGAGCCAGAGTGGGAAATTGCCGGCGTAATGTTCGATCAGGAAACCGATAAAACGTTCGTGGGTGCCGAGCGGCGCGCGATGAATGCAGAGCGGGACTTTCTCGGTGTTGTCCTTGTCTTTGTAGCGAAGATCGAACCGGCGCGGTTGCGCGAAATCGACCTGGTTGGTCGCGATGGAAAACTCGCGCCCGATCGCACTCCATGCTTGCACGTCGATCTTCGGTCCGTAGAACGCAGCTTCGTTCGGGACCTCGACAAAATTGATCCCGGAATTCTTGAGCACATTGCGCGTCATTTCCTCGGTCTGTTTCCAAAGCTCTGGTTCATCGACAAACTTTTGACCGAGTTTGGATGGATCGTGAGTGGAGAAGCGCATCAGATATTTCTCGATCCCGAAGAGCTTGAAATATTTCAAGTACATCTCGTTCACGGCGTTGAACTCCGTTTCGAACTGTTCGGGCGTAAGATAAATATGCGCGTCGTTCATCTGCATCGAGCGCACGCGCATGAGCCCGAACAGCTCGCCGCTCTGTTCGTAGCGATAACAGGTGCCGTACTCCGCGAAGCGCAACGGCAGATCGCGATAACTGTGCGGTACCGCCGCAAACAATTTGTGATGATGCGGACAGTTCATCGCTTTGAGGTAGTACGTATCGCCTAGAGCCAGGATTTTTCGCTGCCACTCCGCAACGGCCCTGTTGCCCTCCTGAACTTCCGCGGAAAGTTTCGAACCGGCTTCTTCGTTCTCTCGTTGGGGACGCATCGTTAAAGTGGCCATGACGGCGTGTAGCTGCGCTCTCCTTTCTTTTAAGAGGCTCTCCATGGTCGAGAGCTCCGTTTTCAGGCGCATTTTTTCTATGCGATCAGAAGGATCTTCGAAAAGCTCCATCGGCGGAAACATTGACTCGGCGTAGTAGGGCAGGTGACCGCTCTTCTTGTAAAGACTCTCGCGCGCGATGTGCGGTGAGCGCACGCGTTGATAGCCGGCGGCGAACTCGGTTTCTTTGGCAAGCTTCTCAAGTTCTTCGATAATCGCGGCCCCACGCGGCAACCAGAGCGGCAGGCCGGGGCCGACGTCGTCGTCGATGATGTAAATCTCCAGTTCTTTGCCGAGCTTGCGATGATCGCGCTTCTTCGCTTCCTCGAGCATGGCGAAAAACTCTTCGAGTTCTTTTTTTGTTTTGAACGCAGTTCCATAAATCCTTTGGAGCTGCGGATTCTTTTCGTCGCCTTTGTAGTAGGCGCTGGCGACATGGGTGAGTTTGAATGCGCCGACGTTTCCCGTGCGCATGACGTGCGGGCCGGCGCAAAGATCGATAAACTCGCCGTTGCGATAGAACGAGATCGTTTCGCCGGCGGGAATGTTTTCGATGATGTCGAGTTTGAACTTGGACGGATCGTTCCGATCGCTTAACGCCGCGAGCCGTCCTTTCTTTCCCATTTCCAGCGCTTCGTCGCGCGAAACTTCCATGCGCTCGAACGGATGGTTGGCTTTGATTTCCTTTTTCATCTCTGCCTCGATCTTCTCGAAATCTTCGGGTGAGATCCGGTGCGGAAGATCGACATCGTAATAAAAACCGTTCTCGACCGGCGGCCCGGCGGCGAATTGCGCTTCCGGCCAGAGCTTCAGAATGGCGGTGGCCAGGACATGCGCGGCCGAGTGGCGAAGCCGCTCGATGTCGGTCATCTGCGCTCGCATCTCGGGGGTCTTGCGTTCGTCAGCCATTGTTTGTGTAATCTAGCGGCAAATTGAGAGGTCCCTCACTTCTTTTGGGATGACAAGCCACAGCGTTGTCTTGAGGTTGCCATTCTGCAAATCTTTTGGAAATGAAATCCGAGCCTTTTCCTTATAAGACATTTCTGAACGTTCTGCACAAGCCACTAGAGGTCGTCGATGTCGGGAAGCTGGCGGACGAATGTAAAGACAAGTGGTACAACCAAACGCTTTGTCAGGTGAACGATTCAGTCGTGCGGCTCGGCGTGGTGGAGGGCGAGTATCACTGGCACGAACACGGGGAGCTTGACGAGTTTTTTTACGTGATGGATGGCCGTTTCCTCATCGATCTCGAAGATCGCGTGGTTGATCTGGGGCCGCGTCAGGGATTCGTTGTTCCCAAAGGCGTGCGACACCGCACGCGTGCGCCGGAGCGCACTGTCATTCTGATGGTGGAACGCGCGGACATTATTCCGACGGGCGACTAAGCAACCGCATTACTTTCATGATTCGCTTAACCGCGCCACGGTAACAAAGCAATTGACGGCGTGGGAGTAACCACACAATTTCCGTGACGATGCGCAAACTAATCATCCTTTCGTTTCTTTTCATCCCTCTTCTCCTCCAGGCGGAGACTTCGAAGCTGCCGAAGGACAAGGAACTAAAAACGCTCGTATTCGATTCTCTCTTCGCGTTCAACAAGGCCGTGCAGGCAAAGAACTTCGCTCAATTCCACCAGGAGCAACTTTCGTCCCAGTTTCAGAAGCAGGTCCCTCTCGATAAATTTACCGCGGCGTTTCAAGTATTTATCGACAAGGGCTACGACATCTCGAACATCGCCAAGTCCGAGCCGATTTTCGACGTCCCGCCGGCAATCGACAGCGATGGCCTTCTCGTCCTGAAAGGTCATTATCCGACCCAACCGAACAGGGTCACCTTCGACCTCACCTATATTTACGAATCGCCGGCCTGGAAACTTCTGGGCCTCAATGTGAAGGCCACACCGTTCGTGGCGAACACGGGCAAGATGCCGACAGATAAGGACCTCAAAACACTCGCGCTCGATTCCCTTCTCCTGTTCAACACTGCTATCCAAACGAAGAGCTTCGAAAACTTCTACGTCAAAATCGCCAAGCTCTGGCAGAAGGAGGTTACTCCCGCAAAGCTGTTGGAGATTTTCCAGTCCTTCATCGACAAGGAAATAAACATCGCCCCAATCGCGAAGCTGGAACCGACCTTTGAAGAAACCCCAACGGTAAACGAAGACGGGTTTCTGGTGATCAAGGGTTCTTACCCGACGCAGCCGAGCAAGGTCGTTTTCCAACTCAAGTATGTCTATGAGGATGAGAACTGGAAGCTGGTAGGGATAAACGTCCAAGTGAAACCAACCGCGGATAAAGCGGACGAGGAATAACAAACAGGGGTTCGTCGTTCCCCAAAGGGGTAAGGCAACGCACGCGTGCGCCAGAGCGAACGGTGATTCTGATGGTCGAACGCGCGGATATTGTACCAACTAGCGATTGGGCAACAGGAATAAAAAATCTGGAATCCAGGAAGATCTAAGAATTGATATCAAAATGTTTCTGGTTTCCTGGCTTCCAAATTAAATGATCCGTAAACTCACCGCGCGCGATACGCGACTGAGCAGCTTTCGTTATTACGATCTGCTGGTGCACGTCTTCGTGGTGATCTTGCTGATCTCAAATTTGGTCGGGCAAAAAATCTGCGCGATCCCACTGTTTCATTTTCACGGACACCCGATTATTGCCAAGGTCGCCGGCGCACAATTACTTTTCCCGATCACTTACATCTTCGGCGATATTTTTACGGAAGTGTACGGCTACGGTGCGTCGCGCCGCGCGATCTGGCTGGGCTTTTTCGCGTCGACGATCCTGCTGTTGATGGGACTCTTCGTCGTCTGGGTGCCGGCCGCGCCCGATTGGCCGAACCAGAAAGCATTCGAGGCTGTGTTTTACGTTGTGCCCCGATTCATTGTCGCGAGTCTGGTCGCGTTTTGGCTCGGCGAGTTCACCAATTCCTACACGCTCGCCAAAATGAAACTTTGGACGAACGGCAAGTGGCTTTGGACGCGCACGATTGGATCGACCGTCACTGGTCAGCTTGTCGATACAACGACTGTGATTCTGATCGCTTTTGGCGGCCGCGCTTCATGGCCGACGATGTTGAATCTGATCGTCTCCGGATATTTTGCCAAAGTGATTTACGAAACGGTCGCGACCCCGATCACGTATTGGATCGTAAACAATCTGAAGCGCGCGGAAGGGATCGACGTTTACGATCGCAATACGAATTTCAATCCGTTCGCGCGCAGTCGCGTAGGTACAGATTAACCGCAGAGAACACGGAGAGAATCGAATCAGGAAAGCAGGAAAAAAGGAAATAAATCTGGAAGCCACGAATCCAGGAATTTTAAAGGGGGAAGTCGAATCTTTGCCAATCATCTTGGCTTCCTGGTTTCCAGATTGAATTTCTTGCCTCTGATCGCGCGCAGTTCTTAGCTGTAGTGGCAGGCGTGCCGCCTGCAGAACGCAACCGACACGGCTGTCTCGACAGTATCTACTCGTAGCGCAGCGCTTTGACTGGATCGAGACGCGCGGCGAAGTACGCAGGTATGAGCGCGGCAAATGAGCAGATGAAGAACGCGCTGACGCAAATGATCCAGACATCCTGCGGCACGATTTGCGCCGGGATTTCGGAAAACTGGTAAACCTCGCGCGGAAAAATCTCGATGTGCAAGGTCGATGCGAGCCATTGACTAAATTCGTTGCGGTAGCGAATCAAAGTCATACCGAGGCCGAGGCCAGTGAGCGTTCCGAAGAGGCCGACGACGGTTCCCTGTCCGAGGAAAATCCAAATGATTTGCGAAATATTTGCGCCAAGCGCTTTCATGATTCCGATCTCGCGTGTCTTTTGCACTGTTACGGTTATGAGCGTGCTCATGATTCCAAACGCAGCTACGACCACGATGAAGAAGAGCAGAAAAAACATGACCGTGCGTTCCAGCCGGACCGCTTCGAAAAACTGGTGGTTCATGTCGATCCAGGTCTGGGCGAACTCGGGCGGCTGGAGAAATTGTTCGATTGATTCCTTCACGCGTTCGGCGCCGTAGGGATTGTCGGTTTTCACCGTGATGCCGTGCAAGGCATCGCCGAGACCGTACAATTCTTGTCCGACATAAATCGGCACAAGCAAGAATTCTGAGTCGTGAATGTAATGGCCGGTCTCGAAAATGCCGGTGACGGTCAGTTCTTTCGGCAAAATCACGTCGCGCAATTCATCGATCGCTTTTTTTTCTTCCACGCCTTTAGCGTTCTCGAGCTTCTTAATTCCATCCAGGACCTGACCAAGATTGCCCGGCGAATAAATCGTGATCTTGTCGCCGACTTTGACGCGCAACTTTCGCGCAAGCTCAATGCCCAGCACGGTCGACTCGCCTTCAAGATCCAGTTTCCCCTGCTTAATGAACTTGCGCAGCGGAATGACTTTTTCTTCCTGTTCAGGATCGACGCCACGGATCATCGGCGCGAGCCGGCGATTTTCGAACTCGACGATAACGGGACCTTGAACGAATGGCGCGGTCGCGACCACGCCGGGCGTATGGTCGAGCTTCACCTTGAGCGCGCGCCAGTCGTGCAAAATGTCTTCGCTGCTCACGAGAATGTGGGCGTCGAAATCGATCACCTTCTGCCGCAGCTCGCGATCGAACCCGGTCATCACCGAGATGACGAGAATGAGCACGGTTACACCGAGCATCACGCCCAGGATTGAGATCAATGTAATGATCGAGAGAAACGTGCGCTTCGGTTTCAGATACCGGAGCGCGAGGAAAAGACTAAACGGCAGTTTCAATTCGCCGATACCGTGGCGGTAAACTCGTTGCTATTCAACCGCAGAGCTGCGGAGACCGGTGAAGATTCAAAAGCCAACCGCGGATTACGCAGATGCTTTATTCGTCTTCATCCGCGTAATCCGCGGTTAACAACTTTAAGCGAAAACAGTAGCGTGCTATGGGGTTACTTCTGACCGCCGCTACTACACCGCGTGCGCTTGCAACTCTTCGAGCGTGACGAATTCGAGCGCGGATGAATGCGTGGCTTCAAGATCGACCGGCGCGGCTCGGCCCCGCTTGAGCGCTTCCTTCCAGCGCGTGACGCAAACACACCAGCGATCGCCCGGTTCCAATCCGGGGAAGCCCCACTCGGGATGAGGTGTAACGAGGTCGTTTCCATCGAGTACGGAAAAATCCAAAAACTCGCGAGTCACTTGAACGCAAACCGTGTGCAAACCGGTGTCTTCGGGGCCGGTGCGACAATACCCGTCGCGATAGAATCCGGTCATCGGATCGCGGCAACAGCATTTCAATTCTGTTCCAAGAACATTCGTTGGCATTGGGGGCACTCTGCGTCGAAGCGACTAATCGTTCAAGCGTTGAAGCGATTTTCACAAAACCCCGCGGATTTTCTAAGCGCTTTAATGGTCTAACGAATACGGACCCTACGACCTCTCCTTTAGCCTTGACCCGAATGGAATTGAACCGCTGAATGGCAGGCGATCCTCTATGAGCGTCGAAATTTGCCGCGGTCGCAGACCAGTAATATGAAAAAGCGGGCGATTGTTTATTGGCTTATTCCCGCCGCGCCGAAGCGTGAATTGTTCCGCGAGCTCATTCGTATTCTGGCCAAGCAATTCGACGCGCCGCGCTTCGAACCACATCTGACGATCATTGCGGCTCCGGAAGATCGGGAGTCGCCACGAGAGATTTTGCGAGCGATTAAGGCATCGCCCATCCGATTGAAGATTCGCGACATTTCGTTCTCAACGAAATTTACCGAGAGCCTCTTCGTGCGATTCAGCACTGGCAAAGCGTTCGAAAAATTGGCTGCCGATCTTGCGTGTGCCACTGGATCTCGGGCCAAGCCGCCGGCTCAGCCGCATGTGAGTCTTCTCTACAAGGACCTGCCGGCGACCTCGAAGAAGCAATTGGCTTCGGCGATCAAGTTGCCCTTTCGCGAAGTCGTTTTCGATTCAATCAAAGCGGTCCGCTGCACAGCGCCGACGAAAACGAGTGCCGAGGTCGAATCGTGGCGCGTGCTGGCTGCGAAAAATCTTAATTGCTGAAAGAAAAACGCCGGAAGCATTTCTGCTTCCGGCGCCCATGTCTATTCTCCCCTCGTAAAAAAGCGTTAGTGTCCTTGCGTCTGATCGTCGTGTTTCCGCCGGTAGATTCGTGCGCTCGGAACATTCGTCCTCATCTAACGAGGAAAACCCGCGCGGGTAGGAAAAGTTGTGGAAAATGTGCGGAGCTGTCGTGATTTTGTATTTGGTCTAAATTGGTGGCCACATGCAGGAGATGCCGAAAACGAAAGTGTTTGGGCAGCACGACGACGCGACGATCAGACAAATTGAAACTTGTGTCGCAGCGGGCGGCGAGCGCGCGGTGCTTTGCGCGGACGGTCATAAAGGTTACGCACAACCGATCGGCGGCGTTGTGGCCTACAAAGACAAAATTTCGCTGAGCGGCGTTGGGTTCGACATCGCTTGCGGAAACCTTGCCATCCTGACTGATGTAACGCTTCCTCAGATCCAATTGTCGATCGCACGAATCATGGACGACGTCGTGCGCGACATTTCATTCGGCATCGGCCGCAAGAGCAAGACGCGAGTCGATCATGAGCTATTTGACGATCCGGCGTGGGAATTACAACCGATGCGCGGGCTGAAATCGACGGCGGCGGACCAGCTTGGAACGGTGGGAGGAGGAAATCACTATGTCGATCTTTTCGCGGATGAGCAGGAGCGCGTTTGGGTGGGTGTGCATTTTGGCTCGCGCGGTCTCGGGCATAAAACGGCCACGCATTTCTTAAAGGCGGCTGGCGGGAAGGACGGAATGGATGTTCCGCCAACCGTTGTAGACGAAAAGTCTGAGATCGGTCGTGATTATCTGGCTGGGATGAACCTTGCCGGTCGTTACGCTTACGCCGGACGCGAAGCGGTGGCGCGCCACGTTGTGCGCGGGATTTTAGGCGGACAGATCCTCAAAGAAGTGCACAACCATCACAACTTCGCGTGGCGCGAAAAACATAACGGCGATGAGTATTGGGTCGTTCGCAAAGGCGCGACGCCTGCGTTTCCTGGACAAAAAGGTTTCGTCGGGGGCAGCATGGGCGATGACGCGGTTATTATCGAGGGTGTCGATTCGCCGGCTTCGCGCGAGGCGTTATTTTCGACTGTGCACGGGGCGGGGCGAATTATGTCGCGTACGGCCGCGAAAGGACGGTTTGTGAAAGTAGGTAATAAACGGATCCGTCAGGACGGACTGGTTAGGCATGATGAAATGATGAAGTGGGTCGCGGACAAAGGCGTTGTGCTGCGCGGCGGCGATCTGGATGAAGCGCCGCAAGCGTACCGGCGATTGCCGGATGTTCTCGCGGCGCACGAAGGCACGATTCGCATTTTGCACACATTGCGTCCGCTCGGCGTGGCCATGGCCGGGTGCGACATTGTCGATCCATACAGGGATTAGCTGCCGCGGCGGTCTGGACCGCGGTATTAACAAGTTTCGGCGCTCAGAGAGTACCACTACAGTTCAATATGGAGGACATCGTTGGAATCGATCTCGGCACGACGAACTCGCTGATCGGAATCATGGATGCGGGTTTCCCCGTGTTACTTGCCGACGAGAATGGACAGCGTCTTACGCCCTCGGTGGTTCATATTCCGGAAAATGGCGAAACGATAGCTGGTCGGGCCGCGGCGCGCATGCGCGTGGTGAATTCTCGATCCACAATTTACTCGGCAAAACGTCTCATCGGCTTGCGCGCTAACGATTTTGCGAAGGAAGATGTCGATCTTGATTACGAGTTGGTGCGGCGAAGAGGCCAGCCGGTGCGGATCAAAGTTGGCGCGCGCGAATACTTGTCGGAAGAAATTTCTGCGTTCGTTTTGCAAAAACTGAAGCGAGATGCGGAGGGCGCGCTTGGCCGGGAGATCTCGCGCGCAGTCATCACGGTACCGGCTTATTTCAATGACGCGCAGCGGCGCGCAACGAAACGGGCGGGTGAACTCGCGGGATTTTCGGTTGAGCGAATCGTGAACGAACCGACCGCAGCCGCGCTCGCCTACGGTCTCGATAAGTTGAAAAGTAAATCGAAGGTCGCGGTTTACGATCTCGGCGGCGGCACGTTCGACATGTCGATCCTGGAATTGAACAACGGCGTCTTTGAAGTGCTGGCGACAAGCGGAAACACGCGACTCGGCGGGGACGATATCGATCGAGCAATCATTTCAGATGTCAGATTTCAGATGTCAGATTGGAAGCCGGAACAAAAGGCGAGGCTCCGCGACGAGATCGTGGACGCGAAGCATAGGCTCTCTACGGAAGGCGAAGTTAGGATCGACATCCCGTTCTTCCAAGGCGCCGAAAGTTTTCATGTCGATCTTTCGCGTGCGGAGCTGGAGAAAATTGCGCGACCGGTCGTCGATCGGACACGCGTTCACTGTCTGCGAGCGCTGGCAGATGCAAAGCTTGAGCCGAGCGATCTGGACGAGATTATTCTCGTGGGTGGTGTGACGCGAATGCCATTGGTGCGCCAGTTCGTTCGGGAACTCTTCGGTCGAGAGCCGAACGTTTCGCAGAATCCGGATGAAGCGGTGGCGATCGGGGCAACGATCCAGGCCGGAATTTTGTCGGGCGCGATTCGCGATGTGGTGCTGCTCGACGTGACGCCTCTTTCGTTAGGCATCGAGACGTTTGGCGGATTGATGAACGTGATCATTCCGCGCAACTCCACCATCCCAACGAAGGCCGGAGAGATGTTTACGACGGCGGTCCACAACCAGCGCGCGATGTCGATCAAAGTGCTGCAAGGTGAGCGCGAGATGGCGCGGGACAATTGGAAGCTGGGCGAGTTTGAAATTGAGTTTGAGCCTGCTCCGAAAGGGGTTCCGCGTGTCGGAGTGCAATTTGCAATCGATGCGAATGGGATCCTGCAAGTCCTGGCGCGCGATACAAAAACAGGAAAAGAGAAAATCTTAGAGATGAAAAGCGCGGTCGATGTTTCCGATGAAGCCGTGGAAATGATGCTGGCGGAATCTCTCGATCACGCCTTCGAGGATGTGAACGAACGGGTCTGGATCGAGGCGAAACTCAAGGCCGAGGAAATGCTGGCGGCGGTGGAGTCCGGTCTAAAGATTGCCGGCGAACGGCTCGATGCGATGGAGAAAGAAACGATTCGTCAGTGCGTGTTGAAGGTGGAGGAAGCGTTGGAGGTTCGTCAGATCGCGCATTTGAAGAAGGCAAATGATGCGCTCGACAAGGCGAGTGAACGGCTCGCAGCCATCATCGTTGAAAAAGCGATGGACGAATCCTCCCCTCGCGAAAGCATAGAACACGCGCCTTGAACGGGCCCCGAGCCTCACGAAAGAAACGCCGCGCGTGTTAAGGCGGTGATTGTGCCGCGCTGGGTGTGGCCGTCGGAGTGGCTGTGGGTTTGGAGGGCGCTGTTGGCGACGGAGCCGGTTTCGCGGAAGGAGAAGGAGAAGCGGCGGGCGGCGGGCTGGGCGCGTTCGTGCTCACTTTGGTGCGAGCATCGTCGAGCAACCTCTTTTCTTCGACATCGAGATGGCCGGCTTCGGTTGCCTCGATGTATTCCCTGGCCGCGTCCGTCTGATTGTCATCGAGCAAGAGAACGGCGACATAAGCCGCGGCGTGCGGATCGTGCAATTGCTCCCAGGACAACTTTTTCAAGACCTCAATGCCTTCGGTGGTGCGCCCTTGTTCGTAGAGCGAGAAGGCGTAGGTCACGGCGCAGGCGGTGTCGCCCGGCATTTGTTCGTAAGCTTCTTTGGCAAGCTGCCGGCCTTCGGCTGTGTTCGGCTCGAGCAGCATGGCCAATCTGGCGAAGGTAATCTTCGCGGGCACGGCGTCCGGCGCGTTGTTATGAATTTGCCGCGCAATATCGAGAAGCTTTTTCAAATCATTGGACGAACGATAAATCCGAAAAAGATTATCGAGAGCTTCGCGTCGAGTAGGCGGGTGCTTCGCCAGGCGCAACCAAAGCTGTTCGGCTTCGGTCGTTAGATTCCATTTGGCGGCGAGGCGCGCGAGATTCGTCTCCCGGTCTTCCTGCCCGCTGGCGGATTTTTCGGCCGACTGCCATAAGGTGACGAACTCCGCGTCCGCGGCCGACTGCCGGGATTGCTTCGATCCGTAGGCTTGATAAGCAAGGCGCAAGTATTCGGCGTTGCCCCACGAACCATTACGCGTCCAGCGTTTCAGGCGCGACCAATTCTTCAGACTAGCGAAAGCCTCAGCGATGGCGATAGCCGGCGGCGGACTGGTGGTCAATGACGACGACAGCTTGTCCATCCACTTCAACACTTCGGCGAAAAGAGCGTTGCTATTCATCCAATCCATCAAGAGCGCGACGTCAGTCGAATTGCGGGCGGCCAGCGGTTTTATCTTCTCCAGAAGGGCGTTGAATTTTTTCTCGTCGAGCTTCCGATAGAAATCGAGGCAGAGTAGATAATCGGAGAACCGGACTTGCTCGCTCATCTGCAAATCCTGGGCAAGCTTCTCCGCGCGCGGGAAATCGTTCCATTGAATGGCGTCGTTGAGCAGGGCGCGCAAAGCGCCAGCACGAAAATCCTGGGTTTTTGTCAGGCGATCGAGCGTGTCGCGAGCATGGGAACTCTCTTCCGCATTCGAAGAACGAATCCGGAGTACCGCGAGGTTGAATTGGTAGAGATCGTTGTGCGGCTCTTTTTCCACGGCCGCGGCGAACTGCCGTTCTTGTTCCGGCAAATTGCCTTCCGCGCGCGCCAGCCAGCCGGCGACGACATGATACGCGGCTTTGTCGCGATCGGACGGAGCGATCTCGGCCAGAGCTTTGCGCGCGGAATCGAGCTGCCCAAATCGCAACGCCGCCGATACGAGATTCAACTGGCTTTCGAGATCGTGATGACGCAGCCGCGCGATTTGGGCACGCCAGGCAATGGCCGCGTCGCGGTTTTGTTTTTCCGCCGTCTCAGCCAGGGTATAGAACGTGGGCAGGGAGTCGGCGTCGCTCTGCTTTTCCGCGGCCTCAGCCAAAATGTAAAACGCGGGCAGCGAATCGGGATCGATATTCAAGACGTCTTCGGCAACTCGCGTGGCCTCATCGAATTTCTGCTCGCGCAATAGCTTGGTCGCGAGGTTGAGCAGGCGTCCTTCGCGCCAATCGTTATAAACTCTCGAACCGTAGGTGAAGAAGATCAGGCCCAGCGCAATGACGAAAACGAGCGAGCCAATGAGAATGGCCAGGGTAGCCGGACGAAGAAGTCTCTCGAGGCCGTGAAATGGCTTTATCTTCCGTTGGCGTCGGACGCGCGTTATCTTCTCCGGCATTCCTGTCTCCTATGTCCCGCGACGGAGGAGATTGCAACTCAGGATAGATTGGATCCGATCCGGCACCTAGGTTTCAGCCGCGCGTTCTGATTCGCGCACCACCGGGACATTGTCGATTTTGTCCTCAAGTTGTTTCCGCAAGCGTTTTCCCCAAACATAACGGGCCATTAAAACTTTAATTGTCGCGGTCAGCGGCACGGCCAGAATCGGACCAAGGAGTCCGCCAATTAACAAGCCCCAGACAAAGATCGATACGATCACGGTCATCGGATGAAGACCGACGGAATTACCGACAATGCGCGGGGCGTAGAACATTCCTTCAAGGTTTTGAATGACAATAAAAATAATTGTCACCAAGATTGGGTGCCACCAATCTCCGAATTGAAAAGCGGCGATGAGCACGGCCGGCACCCAGCAAAGCACGATGCCAATATATGGAATCATGGTCAGGACAACCACGAGCAGTCCGATAAGCGGCGCGAAGTTCAAGCCGACGAAAATGGTCAACGTGCTGCCGATAAGAGTTCCATCAACCAAACAGACGAGCAGTTGACCGCGAAAGTAGGCGATGACGTAACGGTTGATTTGCGACAGGACCTCAGCCACTTCGTCTTTCAACGGTGACGCGCGCAACGGCAGATATTCTTTCCAGCGTTCCTCGATGCGCGGCCTCTCTTTCAAAAAGAAAAACAAATAGATCGGCACCAACACCAGACTGAGCATGAAACCAGTCACGCCCAGAAATCCGCCAATACTCTTCTTGAGAAGATTCCAAAATTTCTCCGTCAAAGTGGGAAGGTAGCGTTCGAGGTTCGGAATCTGTTTTTCAACGACAGCCTGGATGCGCTGGCGATCGGCTGAAGTGATTTTGGAAGAGGCCGGCGCGATCGTTTCGATAGGCGGAGCATTTGCGTCGGGCGCCGGACTGACCGATGGCGAAACGCTGGCGGCAGGAGTCGACTGCGGATGTGGAGTGGGTGACCCGAGCAGAAAGTTAACGAAACTTGTGGCCGACGATGTGGTCTTTCCGCGAGTGCCGACTGAAGTGCCGAACGTCCGGTTATATTTGACAATCAAATCGACCACGCGATCGCGTGCCTTTTCGGTATAACCCGGAAGCTCCTTCGCGAAACTTGCGCTTTGCAGTGAAATTGTCGGAACGAGCCATCCGATCAAACCCGCCAGGAACAGGAAGCCAAAGGCAAACAAGAGAACGACCGCCTTGGTCCGGCTCAGGCTGCCTTTGCACATCCGCGTCACTACCGGATCGAGCAGGTAAGCTAGAATGGCCGCGATCGCGACCGGAATTAGAATCGGTTGTAGAAAACTGATGACATTAGCCGCCGCCCAAACGCCCGAGCAGGCAATGACAATGAGAAAAACGACGAAGAGAGCCGTGAGCGCGGCCCACATCGTCTTTTGCTGCCACGACGTGGGATATTTCGTAACGTGGTCGCTCATCGGAATTTTTCCTGGGTAAAGCGGACTTTGCCAGCCGAGTGCTTCATTGAATCGGATTGGAGTTGGCCGGCTGACCTTTGCTCATTTTCGTTTTCATATTGTCGATCTTTTCCGTCACTTTTTTATTTTGCGGATCGAGAGTCACGGCCTTCTGCCAGGCTTCGAGGGCTTGCGGTCCCTTGTTTAATTTTAAGTAAGTATCGCCGATGTGCTCGAAAACAACTGCGTCGTCGCGCGACATATTTTTCGTGGCACGGAGGAGATCGGCCAAAGCTTGGTCGAATTTTCCTCGCCGGAACTCAACCCATCCCAGGCTGTCGAGATAAGCGCCGTTATTCGGGTCGACTTGCAGTGCGCGTTTGATCATCTCCTCCGCTTCATCGAGGTGCGTGTTCTGTTCCGCCCACATATAACCGAGATAGTTGCAGGCGTCGGCGGCATTCGCCGGATCGAGCGAGATTGATCGGCGAAACAAATCCGCCGCTTTGTCGTAGAAGCCGGCTTGTTCGGCCGTCGCGCCGTAGTCGAAATAGAAGCGGGCATTGACCACCTCGCTGGCGCTGCTTTCGCCTTCGTGTAACGCCTCTTCGAACATGGCGACCGCCTGCTGGGGATGTTTGGTCTCGCGAAGCGCGATCGCCAGGAGGTAAGTGAATTCGGGAGCGCCCGGATAACGCCGCCTTCCTTCCGTTAAAATTACGACGGCCCGTTCGCTGTCTCTTACCGCGCCAATGAGCAATTCCGCCAGACGCAGAGATATCGCAGCGCGTCCCGGATTTATCAAAAGACTCTGTTCGTAACTCGCCGCTGCTTTTGCAAACTCGGCCTTGGCTTGATCCTTCTGGTTTGCGCGCTCCAACGCGCGGCCGTTATCCTCGAGCAACTGGGCGAGCAACTCGTACGCTTGATACTTATCCGGATGGAGTTTGATGATTTCGCCGAGCATCTCCACCGCCTTGTCGTGCTGATTCGTCAATATGAAACCAGAGGCGAGTCTCTCGCGCGCGGTGGCGTCGTCGGGCTGTAGTTCGAGCACTCTTAAATAAAGAGGAATCGCTTCTTTTGTCTGTCGCGACGAAGCGTAGTAATCGGCCACATCTTTCAGGATTACTGGATCGTCGCCGGCGTGTTCCGCCGCTTTTTTGAAGAATTCGTTGACCCGGGCGACGATTTCAGGTTTCGGCTCCGTATCGGGCTTAAACACAAGCGAGCCATAAAGTTTCCCGAGTCGGCTCCAGAAATAGGGATCGTCGCTGGTTACTTTCGCGGCTCGATCCAATGATTCGCGCGCCTTGTTCTCATCTCCGGCCGCGATCTCAATTTCATACAGCCGCTGATAAGTTTCGATGTTGCGCGGATCCAGCGCTACCGCGCGGTTCGCATACTCGATGGCTTGGTCGTTCTTCTTCAGATACTTTGCGTAGATGAAGGCGAGTTGCAGGAACGGCTCCGATGCCTTTGGGTTTGCCTGGATCGCGTCCTTCAGAATATCGATCGCTTGAGGGAAATCGTCCTGGCGCGCAAGCAAAGCCGCCACGCGTGTGGCCAGCTCGGCCTGCCCGGGATCGACATTGAGAACTTTGCGATACGCTTCGAGCGCCTTTTCCATCTCGCCGTTCTCTTCAAACGCTATCCCTTCGACGAAATGCGCCAGCGCTTCGGCCTTATGTTCGCCTTCCGGTCGAAGCATTAGATCTTTGGCCGGCTTGAGATTGGTCGAATCGTCCCGGCGCTCCGTTTTCTTCGCTGGCGCTGGAGCGGCTGAGGGACTCGGGCGCGGGCGTGCCTCCAAACTGTTACCGAAACCGAAAACGAGCGCGGCGAATAAAAAGGAGCGAAGCAAACAAGCGGCGTGATGCTGCTGTTCCTTCATGTCGCGATTGTACCTTCGGCTGTGACGCTGCGCAAACCTGCAGCTCTCAGGAGCAAATCGTGAAAGCGCGAGCGCGTGTTAGGCCTTATAGCGCAAACGCTTCTTGTGGCGGTTCGCCTTCATGCGTTTGCGGCGCTTGTGTTTGGAAATCTTCGATTTCCGTCGCTTCTTCAGTGAACCCATAGCAATTGGAGCAGCCATCCAAGCATCTCATCCGCGAAGACGCAACTACTTCTCATCTTTATTCAGCGCGCTTTTAACCAGATCGACATGTTCCCCTGGCTTCACCTTGCGGAAGATCGCTGAGATTTTGCCCTGGCGATCAATGACAAATGTGCTGCGCTCGGTGCCCATGTATTTCTTGCCCATGAAACTCTTCTCTCCCCACACTCCGTAAGCGTTCACCATTTTTTTCTCGGAATCGGAGAGCAGCGGAAACGGCAGTTTAAATTTCTCGATGAAACGGGTGTGGCTTTTCGCTGGGTCGACACTCACTCCAAAAATTGTGGCGCGAGATTTGATCTCGCCCCAGGCGTCGCGCAGTCCGCAAGCTTGCGTGGTGCAGCCCGGCGTATCGTCCTTCGGGTAGAAATAAAGAACGAGCGGAGTTCCCCGAAAGTCACCAAGCGTTACTTCCTGGCCGGAGCCATACTTTCCACCGACCGCACTGGCGCGGAAGTCCGGAGCAGGGTCACCAACCTTGAGTTCGCGCGCCGTCATTTCTCAAACAAAAGAATCAACACACCCACCGCGGAAAGCAAGACACCCATCAAGCCGCTCTCATATTTTTCCAGTATCCCAAGCTGAAGTTTTTTCGTTCCCGCAAGGGTGAGACCGGTGAAAATTACCATTCCCGCCACCGTGCCGGTCGAGAGTATGATGGTCAATAAACCGAAGCCGCTCCAACCATGCCGAATGCCGGAGACGTAGATCGGGATGAAAGCTTCGCAGGGCGAGAGCGTGAGAAGCGCCAGCAGGCTGGTGATGGCCAGCCGGTCCGAAGTGCGATGCGGGGCATCCGCTTTGTTGTGCGAGTGCGCGCCTTCATGCAAATGCTCGTGAGGATACGCAAAATGAACATGACCTTTCCCGCGGAGCTGGCGAGAAATGTAGTACAAACCAAACAACAGCAAGAGCCCTCCCGCGAGCCGCGGAAACCAGCTGCCGATCGAGTCGCTTAGCGTGACTCCGCACCAAGTGACGAGAAAGCCTAGTGTCGCGGTCACCAGCACGTGGCCGGTCCCGGCCAACGCTGTAATGGCCAAAGTTTTCGCGTTGCTCCACCGCTGGACGCGGGCGGCTAATACGAATGGCAGCCAGTGAGTTGGAATTGCCGCATGGAAAAACGCGACCCCGAAGCCGGTGATCGCGATGGTAGTGAGAATGGTTTCGTTCACTAAAAAATTGTGGCAGGCGCGTCAATCCCCGACTTCAGAAATCATCGGGCTGGTGGGATTTGAACCCACGGCCTCCTGCACCCGAGGCAGGCGCTCTACCAAGCTGAGCCACAGCCCGAGCTGAAAGGATCGTTTTTCGATCCGGAGCGCCTTACTTCGCGTATTTCGCTGGCCTTCGCAAGGCTTAACAAATCGGTTGACAACCATTTCCGTCACTCGCAAAATTAATATTCGTTTTTGCCATGCTTGCTCCACTACTTTCTCCCACAGTTCTCGCAGGCAGTTCGACGGCCATTCTTCAGTTCCCGACGGAAGCATTTCGCCCCGTCCGATCCTTGCGTAATATGACGACTCAACTCCTTCAGGAAGCAGCTCTAGTAATCCCAAACCAGCAAGTCCTGATCAACGTTGTCTCCAAGCGCGTGCGACAGCTCGGGCTCGGACATCGGCCGATGGTGGAAGCCGGTCCGCGCGCCTCTCTTAGTGACATCGCGCTCAAGGAGATTATCGCGGGCAAGCTTACGTTCGAGCAGATAGAAAATTCACCCGACGGCACCTAAACTGCCGCCGCGTCTCAGCACGCGAGCATGGCTGCCGAATCGATCCTTAACCGCAAAGCCCTCCGGGATTTTCATATCCTCGAGCGCTACGAAGCGGGGATTGAGCTCAAAGGCAGCGAGGTCAAATCCATCCGCGCCGGCAAAGCCAATATCGGCGATGCCTTTGCCCGTATCGAAAATGGCGAGGCCTTTCTCTTTAACGCCGACATTCAGCCGTACGCGCAGGCCAGCCATGAAATCCCAGCGCCGAAACGCACCCGCAAACTTTTGCTGCATCGACAGGAGATCGACAAACTCTACGGCGAGACGCAAGTCGCCGGCCGCGCGCTGGTTGTTTTAAAGCTTTATTGGAAAAACGGAAAACTGAAGGCCGAGATCGGTGTCGCCCAAGGCAAGGTCGCCCGCGACAAGCGCGCCGATCTCAAGAAGCGAACCGTCGATCGCGAGACCGCGCGAGAAGTCGCCCGATTCAACCGCAAACACTCCTAATTGTAGAGGCGACCCGTGCCGCCGCATTGATCATTCGGAGTTGAGCGTTGGACGTTGAGCGTTGAGCGTTCGGTTCGGATGATCCTTCGCGTAATCTTCTTTGCTGGCGCATTGCTTATCGCCGTTTGGCTGATTGCCCGCATCATCCAAACGTCGCGCTTCTCTTTCAGGAACAAAGTAGCGCTGATAACCGGCGGTTCGCGCGGGCTTGGTTTGGAAATCGCGCGCCAAATTTGCGAACAAGGCGGACGCGTCGCGATCTTAGCGCGCGACGCCGACGAACTTGCGCGCGCAAAAGCCGGCCTCGCAGCCCGCGGCGGCGACGTGCTCCCCGTCCAATGCGATTTGCTCGATCGCGCGCGGATTCAATCCGCCGTCCAACAAACCCTAGAACGCTTTGGCAAGATCGACATCTTGATCAACAACGCCGGCATCGTCGATGTCGGACCACTCGAGCACATGCAGCGCGAAGATTTCGAGAGAAGTATGCAATTGCATTTTTGGGCGCCGGTCGAATTGGTCTCGCAAGTTGTTCCAAAGATGTGGAGTGGCGGCGGCGGCCGCATCGTGAATATTTCTTCCATCGGCGGCAAGATCGCCGTGCCGCATATGGCGCCATACACCGCGAGCAAATTCGCGCTCACCGGTTTCTCCGATGCGATTCGCGCTGAACTCGCGCGCTATAAAATTCATGTCACGACTGTGACGCCGGGAATGATGCGCACCGGTTCGCAGGTTCACGCCAAATTCAAAGGCGACCACTCCGCCGAGCAGAAATGGTTCGCGGCATCGAACGCGCTGCCGTTCGTTTCCATCTCGGCCGAGCGCGCCGCGCGAAAAATTCTTGCCGCCTGCGCCAAGGGTCAACCCGTGCTGATCATGCCTTGGCCCGCGTATCTTATGATCGCGGCCAATGCGCTCTTCCCAAATCTAACTGGCTATGCGATGAAAATCGTGAACGCGTTCTTGCCGTCATCAATCGAGCGAGCCGAGAGCGATGTTCGCCCGGATGCCGGGATTCATCGGACGCCGTAAAAATGGAACGGGTCTTCGTCGCCATCGCTCCACCGCTATCCATCCGGCAAGCACTGGTCGATCTTGATCCGCACATCGACGGAGTGCATTGGACCCAACCGGATCAAATGCATCTTACGCTCGGCTTCTTCGGCCACGTGTCGGAACATATTGAGCTTCCGCTGCGTGAAAAGCTCGGTGCCATTCAGTTCGGCGCATTCTTTCTGCCCATCACTGGCATCGGCGCCTTTCCGCCGAAGGGTTCGCCGAAAATTGTCTGGATTGGCGTCGGGACCGGACATCCGCATCTGTTCCAACTTCACAAACGGGTGCAAGACGCCGCGCTGGCCATTGGTCTCGAGCCGGACTTACGTCCCTGGCACCCGCACGTTACTCTTGCGCGCTGCCGCGATGTCACCGGTGGCGCCCTCGGGAAATTTCTTAAATTAAATGCCGAATTTCATGCCGGAATGTTCCGCGTCGACGCGTTTCACCTTTTTTGCAGTAAATTGACTCCGGCAGGCCCAATCCACACTTGCGCGCTGACGATTGAAGGTAGGGACGGATCTCCGAGCCGTCCGACAATAGAATGAAATCTACGGACGCCCCGGAGGTGCGTCCCTACCAACAGATGTCGATCTTCCCGCGTGCGTCTCCCGGCTCGATACCGGTGGCTCTCGCGGCGCGTCAAGATTCCACCGCGCGAGGGGTGCGTTCCAGAGGTCAGACGTTGAAGCGAAATTCGACGACGTCGCCGTCACGCATCACGTATTCCTTGCCTTCGATCCGAAGCTTGCCGGCTTCGCGCGCTTTCGCGAACGAGCCGAGCGACATGAGATCGTCGAAGTGGACGGTTTCCGCGGCGATGAAACCACGCTCGAAATCGGAATGAATCACGCCCGCGGCCGCTGGTGCTTTATCGCCAGCGTGAATTGTCCACGCGCGCGTTTCTTTTTCGCCGGTGGTGAGGTAAGTGCGCAAGCCCAGTAAATGATAAACCGCGTGAATAAGCGCGTTCACACCGCTGTCTTCCACTCCAATCCCGCGTAAGTATTCCAGCGCTTCCTTTTCGCCAAGATCGACAAGCTCACTTTCGATCTGTGCGCTGATCACCACCGCTTCGGTCGCGAAATGGTTTCGCGCGTAATCCTGAACGGCCTCGACATGTTTCGCCGCCGCGTTGTAGCCGGGATCGTCGATCCCGGTCTTGGCAAATTGCGCATGCGAGCCGGGGTCAGCGACCCCGGCTACAGCAATCGCCGAGAGATCGGATTCGGCCACGTTGCAGGCGAACAGCGTCGATTTTGAGGTGAGTAAAAACAATTCGCGCGCGATTTCTTTTTCCTCGGGCGAAAGGTCAAATGTGACCGCCGGCTTTCCGGAGTCGAGATGCGGCAGCAGCTTTTCGATGATAGCGCTTTCCGCTTTCGCGGCCTTCAATCCGGCGCGCACTTCTTTTTGCAAACGATCGCGCCGTTTTTGCAGGGCCGCTAAATCGGCCAGGACCAATTCGGTGTTGATCACTTCGATGTCGCGAACGGGATCGATCGAGCCGCTAACATGATGAATATCACTGCTCTCGAAACAGCGCACCACCTGCACGATCGCGTCCACCTCGCGGATGTGACTTAGGAATTGATTGCCGAGTCCTTCGCCCGCGCTGGCGCCTTTGACCAAGCCGGCTATGTCGACAAACTCGATCGCAGTCGGCACGATCTTTTGTGAGTGCGAAAGCTCGGCCAGTTTGTCGAGGCGCGGATCCGGCACGGTGACAACGCCGAGGTTTGGTTCGATCGTGCAGAAGGGATAATTCTCGGCCGGCGCCTTGTGCGTCTTCGTGATCGCATTAAAGAGCGTGGATTTTCCCACGTTCGGAAGACCGACAATTCCAGCGCTCAACATAGGCGCGGACGGTAAGGCGGAACCAATACGCTGGCAATCAGCAGGCAGGTTTTAGCCAGAGATGGACACGGATTTTCACGGATAAGAATCGGAAGTGTTGTCAGCTTTACGTCACAGCCATCTGTGTTTCATCCGTGTTAATCGGTGGCGGAGAAAAATCTCGGGCTGGCGGGATTTGAACCCACGACCTGTCGCCGCGGCGACCGTTACAGGGCCAACTGGTCGAGTTCGTCGCGTCCTCGTCCTGTTTTATAATAGCGTTCCTTCCCGGCAACTTCGCGACGGGTCGAAAAACTTTCGCTGTGTAGCAGAGTCCACGGAGTGCCGTGTCGTGTGGCTTTCGATTCGCCGGCATTATGGCGTTGAAGACGATCACCTAAATTCTCGCAGGATCCAACATAACGGCGACCTGTCTTGCGGCTCCTCAGAACATAGACATATTTATCGGCCTGTTTTTCGGAAACATCGGGCTGGCGGGATTTGAACCCACGACCTCTTGAACCCCATTCAAGCGTTCTACCAAGCTGAACTACAGCCCGTTTGTTCGCGAACTATTTACTAACTGCAAAGAAATCGCGAGCGCCAATCAGCGATGCACGACCTGTCGCCGCGGCGACCGTTCTACCAAGCTGAACTACAGCCCGTTGTTCGCGAACTATTTACTAACTGCGAAGAAATCGCGAGCGCCAATCAGCGATGCACGATCTGTCGCCGCGGCGACAGGTCTACCAAGCTCGCCGCCGCGAGTCCGTCCGGCGGCGGACTGAACTACAGCCCGTTCGCAGCCCCACTATTCGCGTTGCCACTTTCGCTTGCCAAGCGAAGTTTTCGGGCGGCGCTTTGAATTATGAAATATCGACGGCTCGGAAAATCAGGATTGCAGCTTAGCGAATTGTCGTTCGGCGCGTGGGTGACTTTTGCCCAGCAGATCGACAGCAAGATGGCGGAGAAATTGATGACGATCGCTTACGACGCCGGCGTGAACTTTTTCGACAATGCCGAAGCGTATGCGGACGGCAAAGCTGAGATCATGATGGGCGAGATCTTAAAGCGCAGAGGATGGCGGCGCGATACGTTTGTGGTTTCGAGCAAAGTTTTCTGGGGCGGCGACCTTCCGAATCAGGAAGGACTCAGCCGCAAACATGTGATCGAAGCATGTCACGCCGCTCTGCGTCGTCTTCAGGTCGATTATCTCGATCTTTATTTTTGTCACCGGCCCGACCCGAACACGCCGATTGAAGAAACGGTGCGCGCGATGGGCGATTTGGTTGCGCAAGGCAAAGTGCTGTACTGGGGAACATCGGAATGGAGCGCTTCGTCAATTATGGAAGCCTACGGGATCGCGCGCGAACTAAGGCTTGTTCCGCCGACGATGGAGCAATCGCAGTACAACATGTTTCATCGCGACAAAGTGGAGTTGGAGTTTGTGCCGCTCTATCGCGAGATCGGACTCGGCACGACCACCTGGTCGCCGCTCGCTTCCGGATTGCTCACTGGCAAATACAATTCCGGCGATCCTGGCGCGACCCGTATCTCTTTACCGAATTACGAGTGGTTGCGGGAACAATTTCAAGGTGATGAAGCGCGCCGGCAGCTCGCCAAGGTGAAAGAACTCGCGACGGTTGCGGGCGAACTTGGGACAACGCTGCCGCGGCTTGCGCTGGCCTGGTGTTTGAAAAGTCCGAATGTCAGCAGCGTCATTACCGGCGCTTCCAAACCGGAGCAGGTAAAAGAAAACATGAAAGCCGGCGAACTGGTCGATCAACTCGATCACGCCGTGATGCAGCGGATCGAATCGATTCTGCAAAACCGACCCGCCGAAGAATGAAGGTAGGGATGGCTCTCCGAGCCGTCCGTAATATTTGGCCTAGGATTCGTCGGACGCTTCGGAGAAGCGTCCCTACCTAACAAGATTCCCACCCGCTAAGAAACGCGTCGATTAGTTCCGGCAAGTCGTCGCTGTAACCGCCCTCAAGAATCGCAGCCACTGGAATGTCGATCTTGCGCAGCCACTCCCCGAAGGTGGCGAAGTCTTCCTGTTCGAGCGTCATCTGCACCAATGGATCGCCGGAGTAAGCATCGAAACCTGCCGAGACAAGCAGCAGATCGGGTTTGAATTTCAAAAGCTTCTGCAGCGCGCGCTGAGCAATGTCGACATGTTCGGCGCGCGGCGTGTAAGGGGCGACCGGATAATTGTCGATGTTAGCAAACGATTTTGCGCCTGTTCCGGGATAAGCCGGGAATTGATGAATGGACGCAAACGCGATTTGTGAATTGTGCGCGACGATATCCTCCGTGCCATTTCCGTGGTGCGCGTCGAAATCCCAGATCGCTACACGCTCGATCTTCCTTGTAGCCGCGGTCGTTGACCGCGGCCCGATGTCAGCGACGCCGGCTACAGCAAGAACATCGAGCGCTGCGATCGCAATGTTGCTGAAATAGCAGAAGCCCATCGCGCGCTCGCGCGTCGCATGGTGACCCGGTGGTCGCATCAAACTGAAAGCGCGCTGATTTTTCAGTGCCAAGCGTGCTGTGTCGATGGCCGCGCCGGCCGATCGCAAAGCATGTTCGTAGATATTCGGATATGCAGGCGTGTCCGCGTCGAAATCGCGCACCGCTTCGCGGATGCGTGCGACGTGCTCGCTCGAATGTGCTCGTAACAACGTTGCTTCATCAGCGGGCTGCGGCTCGCGCCATTCCCAATCGTGATGGCGATCTTTCAGGAGTGGAACCGTGCGCGTTATTCGCGCCGGTCTCTCCGGATGTCCCGGCGCGGAATACTCCGTGCAACGCGGATCCTGAACAATGATCATTGCGTTAAAAGCTCCGGGAAACGCACCATTGTTTCAACTCGAAGATCGACATTCATCTCTGTCAAGCTCTCAAAGTGTTTCAGGCAACCGGGCATCGCGCTCCGCCCGCTCTCACTGTGGGCAGCGCAAAATTTCCGCCGCTCCTAGCGGGTCGGCGGATTTTTTCCACGCATTCGGCTTGATGAGGGAGGCGCGATTGTGAAAGGGTCGCGTAGCTTGAGTGATTGATGTCTAACGGTAAAAAAATTGTCGTGGTAATGCCGGCCGCCAACGCGGCCCGCTTTTTTCGCCACATTGCGCCAGGTGGATCATGAAGCGTTGGTGGCCCTTTGCACTTTTGGCGGCACTGGGTTTGGCGCTACTGCTGACAAACTTAGGCTCGGATTATTTGTGGGCGGACGAAGGGGACACGGCGGTGCTCGCCTCGAGCATCGTCAAGTTCGGTGTGCCCAGGGCCTGGGATGGCGTGACGTTTACCGATTCGGACAAAGGGGCGCGAGAAAACAACGACCTGGTAATGGTGAGCCATCCCTGGGTGCAGTACTATGTGGCCGCCGCCGCTTTCTTTATTCTTGGCGAAAACACATTTAGCGCTCGCTTGCCCTTTGCTCTCGCGGGCTGGCTGACAATTCTGCTCGTTTACGCGTTTGGCTGGCATATCACGACAAATCGCTGGGCGGCTTTTTGCGCAGCGGCTTTGACGGTGCTTTCAGTGCAATTCCTTCTCTACTCGAGGCAATGCCGTAATTATTCGCTCAACATGCTTCTTACTTGCTGGTTGTTCTGGATTTTTTTCCGGATGAAATCGGCACGGAGTTGCGTCCTGTTTGCCGTGGCCGCGATTCTCTTGTTTCACACCCACCCCATTGGGATCGTGCCGGTAGGTGTCCTTGGGATTTTAACGCTCATTTATAAGCCGTTCGCATCTCAACGGCGCTGGTTTTGGTTTGCCGTTCCGGCGATTATTGTCTTTACGCTGCCATGGTTTGCCTTGGCGCACCGTGGTTATGCCGAAAACACCGAGCTCCTGCAGTCCATTGGCCAGTTTTTCGATCGGTTCACGCAATACCTGATCGAATGCGCATCAGTCACACCGCTCATCGGAGTTATCGCCCTGCTTCTGATTTGTCTGGTGCGCTCCAGTCGCAAATCTCCAAAAAAAGGTAATCGCAAAGCGACAAAATCTGAGCCCATACCGAAGTTTCTGGAAGAAAGGGAGGCGGCGTTACTGCTCGTCACATTTCTGACGTTTCTTTGCTACGGTTTAGCGATGGCCATGACGCAATCGAGTAACGCGCTTTGGTATCTCGGACTTCGTTACACGCCCGCGATGATTCCGCTTATGGCCATGATCGCGGGCACCTTGATTGCAAAAATCGGCCGCGGGAAGGTTGCGACCTGGCTGCCGCTACTATTGATCTTTGGCTTCACCACTCTGGCGCAGTTGACGCCATGGACATTTTGGGCGGAGAAGGTTGCGATGCCGAATCGAAATTATTTTGTTGGAGCGCATGTGCCGACGAAAACCATCGATCTTTTCCTGGGTACCGGACAACTGTTGTTCCTCGGCGATTTGTGGCATAAAAACCCAGGGACTGTTGCCAACACTTGCCAGTTTCTCCGACAACGGGCAAAGCCCGGCGATGTGTTGATCACTAATTATTGTTGGGAGCCGCTCTATTTCCATACACGGTTGCCGCAAGGGATGAAGATCCTTCCCGATTACCCGGTGTACGAAGCGGCGCGGCGCAAAGGATTGCCGGAATATGTTTTTGGTGTTGACCACGTCCGCTGGGTCGTCTGGCGTTCTCCTTGGGAAGGATATCAGGGATATTTCGGTGCCGAAGTGGTCCGCCAGATTTTTGCGCAAGGAGGACGTTTAACGAAAGTGGCGGAAATGGCAGAGACCCGTTGGGAAAACCGGGAGGATATTCACTTTCGCCGCTTTTCTGGCGACAAATATTTGTTTCCGTGGCCAGAGAAGCTTTCTCCCTCCGGCATCTTTCGCGTGGATTGGCCCGATGACCGGGCCGACTGATCTATAACACCCAGTTCCACCCCCGGCCAATGAATCTGAACGATAATGCTTAACGGTCAAAAAATCGTTGTGGTGATGCCGGCGTATAACGCCGCGCGCACGCTGCGCCGGACTTACGACGAGGTCATGGCGCAAGGGATCGTCGATCTGGTCATCGTCGTGGACGATGCTAGCCACGATGAGACCGCCGTGATCGCGCGCACTTTGGAGCACGTGCAGGTGGAAGTGCATCCGATGAATCGCGGTTACGGCGGCAACCAAAAGACGTGCTATCGCCTCGCGCTCGCGGCCGGCGCGGATATCGTCATTATGATTCACCCGGACTATCAATACACGCCGGTGCTTATTCCTGCGATGGCGTCGCTCGTCGCCAGCGGATTGTATCCTTGTGTGCTGGCTTCGCGCATTCTGGGCGGCGGCGCCTTGCGCGGCGGCATGCCGTTGTGGAAATATTTGTCGAATCGATTCCTGACTTTAGTCGAGAATCTATTAGTTGGCGCGAAGCTCTCCGAGTATCACACCGGCTATCGGGCCTTTGCGCGCAGTCTGCTCGAACGCCTCCCGCTCGAGGAAAATTCGGACGACTTTGTTTTCGATAATCAAATGCTTGCCCAAATCATTTGGCTCGGCTGCCCCATCGGGGAAGTGACTTGTCCTGCGAAATATTTGCCGGAGTCGTCGTCGATCAATTTTCGGAGGAGCGTGCGTTACGGACTGGGTTGTCTGGCCACGGCCATTCAGTATCGCCTGGCCAGGATGGGAAAAGGCGACAGCATTTTTCCGGCACGCCGATAAGAGCTGTGGCGAAAACTTCTCCAAAGTCGATACCCCTTGAAGCTCGACTTAAGAGTTTGGGCGTCGCCTGGTGGATTTTGCTGACGATCGCTCTCGTTGTGATCGCGGTTATCCGGATCCGCCTGCTCAGTTTTCCTCTCGAACGCGACGAGGGCGAATACGCCTACGCGGGTCAGCTGATGTTGCAAGGCATTCCGCCATATCAGCTGGCTTACAATATGAAGTTCCCGGGAACCTATGCGGCCTACGCCTTGGTCATGTCGATCTTCGGACAAACGATTGTCGGGATTCATCTCGGCCTCTTCGTGGTGAACGCGGCGACTATCGTGCTCGTGTTTCTTTTGGGCCGGCGACTGGTGAATTCAACCGCGGGGATCGTTGCGGCCGCGAGTTACGCGATTCTCTCGGTTAGTCCATCGGTTTTGGGCTTCGCTGCTCACGCCACGCATTTTGTCATGTTGCCGGTGCTGGGCGGCGCGTTGCTCCTCTTGCGCCCATCGTCTTCGCCATCAAAAAAGATCGTGTTCGCCACCGGAGTTCTTTTCGGCATCGGACTGTTGATGAAACAGCCCGCGCTGTTTTTTATTCCCTTCGGTGCGGGTTATCTTTTTTATCGGGATTGGCGGG
>OBLU010000222.1_pt1 | contig 55433 bp, 51 predicted proteins | sample 1518681 | NCBI WGS metagenome assembly OBLU01 (sample SAMEA3539304, study PRJEB22396) | soil metagenome | biome: tundra; feature: field; material: soil | place: USA | collected 2010-05 | depth 0.15 m | reverse complement strand
ACGCCGAGTGAGCGTGCGCTGGGGAATGCCGATCTTTTCAGAGATCTCCGCCTGGCGCAGGTCGAGGCGCTCAGCCAACAAAAAGAGTGCCCTTACCGGGAGCCCCTCGCGGACCAGTTCTGCCATTGCGCCTCCGTTGCCTACCGGCCGGCCGAGGATGACTTCTCCGCCCAGAACATAATGTACGGAATGGGTTGCCATGACGTGCCTCCAAAGACAGTATACGCCATTTGGCTATTTACAAAACGCCAAAATTACAACTAATTAAACAGGAAAAGAGGGTGATATATTTCTTCACTTGACAAGAAATTGTTATTACATAACAATATATTTGAAATATGAACAGTCCATCCCAGAAAACTCCCGGCGAAAGCGGCCTCTACAACCGCATAGCCGTATTGCGCGCCGAGCGTGGCATCAGCCGGCAGCAACTGGCCGATGCGATGGATGTGAACTACCAGACAATAGGCTTTCTGGAGCGCGGCGAATACAGCCCCAGCCTGAAGCTGGCTCTTTCACTGGCCGAGTACTTCGGGCTCCCGGTTGAGGCCATTTTTTCAAAGCAGCCGCTTCAGCCGCTGAGCCAGCAGGTGTATGGGACGGGCGGACTGAAGCCCGCACAGAATGCCGCAATTGAATTAGAGGAATCCAAATGAAAACTGAAGTTGTTCTTCTTGGCATGCACATTAATATCGCTTCGCAGGCACGCCGCCGCTGGCTCGTGGTCCTGATCTACGCGGGGTTTGCCGCGCTGGGGACGGCCTGGTTCTTCGTTTCCGGGCATTTTGGGGGGATATTTTTTGGTTGGTTGATCATTTTTGGCTTCATGGTTTTGGGGCGGTTTCTCGGGGGCAGGAGCTCAGCAGGCGGGCTGCTTCCTCCGCTCGAGCGCGACGACGGCGACGAACGCGAGCTGCACCGGCGCGACCACGCGTATTTTATGGCGTATAAGTGGTGGGACCTTGCGCTGCTGCCCGCGCTGCTGGCCGTCAGCTTGAAAAACAATTCGTTTTATCCGGCGTGGGATCCACCTGTTCGCGTCTTCATTGACCGGTTGCCTTACGGATTGCTGGCCGGGGCGGTTGTGCTGTATTACACGCTGCCGCAAGTGATCCTGCTGTGGACCGAGCCGGACATGGAGCCCCGGGCGTAGATGAAAAGCCCGTGGCTAAAGCCACTTCTGCTGCGGGGGCTGGTTTCAGGGGCCCCTGCTCCCTCCGGTTTTGGAAGCCCAGGCGGTGCGGGCTTTATTTGTCTCCCACCCTTGGCACAAAAACAAGAACGTGCCAAGGATGGGGCACCCGGCGTTGATTCATTGTTTGGGGAGATTCTGCGCCACTCACGAATCGCGGCGAGGGCTCGAGCGATTGGGAAATTGCCCTAACTCAGGAACAAGAGAGCGGCACTGGCTGTGGGAACATGGATGCGCGGAATTCCATGCTGAGCTGCGATGGGCTCGACGATCTTGGGACTCCATTTCGCGTGTGTCTCGATCTCCGCGCCGGCCAGGGTTACTCCCTCGGTCGAGTCCAAGGCAGGCGCCTGCATTCTCCAGGCCGTTGCGGTTCGAACTCTGTGCGGGGCAAGGATCGAAAGGTCAATCGCCCGAGATTCGTCCTTGTTGAAGATGGCTACCTTGAATCCTCGATTGTGTTTTGCGGCGTAGGCTGTGGCATTCACGCCCTGCATGTTGATCTGCGCTTTCATCATGTCTTCGCCTGCGAGCTGGTTTGCCAGCAACATGCCGTAGAAAATCGGCATGGCCTTCGCCTCGCTGCCAGGTTCGCTTTGGATGGGCGTATAAAACCCGCTGCGCACGGTCTGCGGGGTCTTTGCAACCTCCATGCCCGGTGTGTGATCGCCAAGACCGGCGGTGAGAAAGGCGCTGCTACCGCCATGCAAGTTGACGCCGGCGCATCCCAGGCTAGCCAGTTGCAGCATGTAGTCCCCTGCCCACAGCGCGGAGGCAAAGGCGTTGCTCATGCCCGGCTTTCCGCCGCGATAGCAGGAGTTCCCCTCGGTCATGCGATAGACCACGGAACGCGATCGCGCCGCTTCTTCAATCCGCTTCATTTCGGCGGGAATATTCAGATTGCCACCGAGCAACCGCGTCGTCGTCACCCGCGGATCGTTCGGCGGTCCCTCAGCATAATAGTGACCTGTCAAAGCCATCAGCCGGGAGCCGATCGTTGCCGGCAATTCCTCACCAAACCGCGTCACCCAATCAGAAGAAGCGCCCACGTCAGGCCCGGCAAAGTGTGCCCCCGGCGCCTTGGCGGCAATCGCCTCGGCAAAGCCCGTCCATTCCTTCAAGTAGTCGGCGAAGTCCCAATTGGACGCACGTGTGCCGTTGTTGACATCGTGATAGAAATCGGGCTCGTTGCCGATCTGAAAAAACTCGAGCTGGTCACCCACTTTCTGCGCCACATAAGCCGCTTCCGCGGCCGCTCTCTCCGGCGTACTGTTGCCAAAGTTGAGGCCGTAGATCAGCCGCCAGTCCGTCGCTTTGAGAAAGACAGTCAGCTCATCGATCGCCTCCGGTGTAATCGCAAACAGCCGGTGCGGCATCCAGTTTGAAGTGAGATTGCCGGAGGGCACATGCAACTGAGGCGCTGGCGTGGAGGCATTCGCCTTGAACCAGCAAAACTCGCTGGTATTGCCGCCGACGCGCAAGACTCCGTGCGGGCTAAGAAGACGGCAATAGGCAACGAGATCGCGATTGGAAGCTGAGAAAAACTGCGGATCAGTCAATTGCGCCATCTCGTAGCTCAAGCCCGTATAGGTGAACGGAACCTGCGGCGCTGCCGGCCGTTCGCTGAGCGTCAACTCCGCTGAAGCAGCCGGCAAAGACTGCGCCTTCGAGAGGCCGGAAATGGCTGTGGCAGCCGCAGCGGCGCTCGCCTGGAGCATGAAACAGCGACGGTTCAATGAACGATCTCCTGGGTTTGATCTCAAGTCTAAGGCGTTCTGGCTCAGGTGACCACGGCAACCTTTGCGCGCTTGCCAAGACGAACCACCAGGCGGGCGGGGAGAGCGGCCAGCGGAACAAGCGCGTTGCCGGCGACTTCGCCGTCGAGCTTAACTGCCTTCTCGGCAATTTTGCGGCTGGCTTCGGCGCCGGAGGCGGCAAGGGCCAGCTGCACAAGCAGCTTGGGCAGCCGAATCTGGTTTGGCTCCGGTCCTGCCACATCGGCATAGGCGACGGCGACTTCCTCCAGGTCTCCGCTCTCGCCTTTTTGCTGGAACATGCGTGCCCAGTTTTCGTCGGCGCTCGCTGCCGCTTCTTCGCCGTGAAATCCAGCGGTAATGGTGCGGGCAAGTTGCTTCTTGGCGTCCATGGGATGGAGCTTGCCGTTGGCAACCTGCAGTTGCAGACCAGCCACCTCCGACAGGCGCAGGTCGGTGAGGAAGACCCAATACTTCCACATCAGCTCGTCAGAGATGCTCATCAGCTTGCCGTACATCTCGGCGGGGGGCTCGTTGATGCCGATGGCGTTGTTGAGCGACTTGGACATCTTCTGGACGCCGTCGAGGCCCTCCAGAATCGGCGTCATGAGGATGATCTGCGGCTTCTGGCCGTAGTGGCGCTGCAGGTCGCGGCCACACTGCAAGTTGAACTTCTGATCGGTGCCGCCGAGCTCCACATCGCACTCCAGGGCAACCGAATCGTAGCCCTGCATCACCGGGTAAAGCAACTCGTGCAGGCTGATGGGCTGCTCGGCCTGGAAGCGCTTGTGAAACTCATCGCGCTCCAGCATCTGGGAGACAGTGAAGTGGGAGGTCACGCGGATGGTGCCTTCGTAGTCCAGCTTGCCGAGCCACTCGGAGTTGTAGCGGACCTCGGTCTTGGCCTTGTCGAGGATCTTGAAGACCTGCTGCTTGTAGGTCTCGGCGTTCTTTTGGATTTGTTCGAGGGTCAGCGGCTTGCGGGTGACGTTGCGGCCGGCGGGGTCGCCGATGAGGGACGTGAAGTCGCCGATGAGGAAGATGATCTGGTGGCCGAGCTGCTGAAAGTGGCGGAGCTTGCGCATCAGCACGGTGTGGCCCAGGTGCAGATCGGGGGCGGTGGGGTCAAAGCCGGCCTTCACCCGCAGGGGTCGTCCGGTTTTGCGGCTGTCTTCAAGGCGCTCGCGCAGGTCGCTGACGCGGATGATCTCCGCCGCGCCCTTCTCAAGGAGGTCCATCTGTTCGTCTACGGGGAGAAACTTACTCATGTCGTCTTTCAGTATAAAGACAGAGATAAGGGTTCAGGGTTCAGGGATCGGAGGCCAGGCGGGGAAATGGCTTGCTGGATTGGATTTTGGAGATGCTCGGAAAGTTCGCGCATCGTGCCGCTTTCCGCTCCTGCCCAGTAACCTTGCCGATGCTCCGCACTGCGCGGTAGCTCCATTTGCCTTAGACTATTTGGATGGAAGAGTTCAGCAGGATTCAGCGGCTGCCGCCTTACGTCTTCAACATCACAGACGCGATGAAGCGGACGGCGCGGCGCAACGGCGAAGACATTATTGACTTTGGCATGGGCAACCCGGACGGGGCTACGCCGAAACACATCGTGGACAAGCTGGTGGAGGCGGCGCTGAAGCCCGCGACGCACCGCTATTCGGTATCGCGCGGGTTGCCACGACTGCGCAGGGCCATCGCGACCTGGTACAAGACCCGCTACGACGTGGACCTGGACCCGGAGACCGAGGCGATTGTGACCATCGGCTCCAAGGAGGGCATCGCCCACTTGTGCCTGGCAATTCTGGATTCGCGCGACACGGTGCTGGTGCCGAACCCGAGCTATCCCATCCACATTTATGGGCCGGTGATTGCGGGGGCGCACGTGGTGAGCGTGCCGGTGCACGACAAGGAACAGTTTCTCGCGCAGCTTGAGGACCTGATTCCGCGGATGGTGCCGCGGCCCAAGGCCCTGATTGTGAATTTTCCGTCGAATCCGACAACGGAGTGTGTGGACCTGCCGTTTTTGGCGCGGCTGGTGGAGCTGGCCCGGGAGTATGGCTTCCATTTGATTCAGGACCTGGCCTACGCCGACATTGCCTTTGACGGGTACAAGCCGCCGAGTGTGCTTCAAGTGCCCGGCGCGAAAGAGGTGGCGGTCGAGTTCTTTACGCTGTCAAAGAGCTACAACATGCCGGGCTGGCGGGTGGGCTTCATGGTGGGCAACCCGGTGCTGGTGAGCGCGCTGGCGCGGCTCAAGAGCTACTTCGACTACGGGACGTTCACGCCGATCCAGGTGGCTTCGATCCAGGCGCTGGAGGGGCCGCAGGAGTGCGTGCATGAGATCTGCGAGAACTACCGCAGCAGGCGCAACGTGCTGGTGGACGGGCTGAACAAGCTGGGCTGGCCGGTGGCGCTGCCCAAGGCCACGATGTTTGTGTGGGCGCAGATTCCGGAGCAGTACAGAAAGCTGGGGTCGCTGGAGTTCTCAAAGCTGTTGCTGACCGAGGCGAAGACGGCTGTTTCGCCGGGGATCGGGTTTGGCGACTACGGGGACGGGCATGTGCGGTTCTCGCTGATTGAGAACGAGGAGCGGACGCGGCAGGCGCTCAGGGGCATCAAGCACATGTTTGCGAAGTGCGAGGGAACAGGGAACAGGGAACAGGGAACAGTGGCTTTGGCGGAGAAGTAGAAGCCCAATAGGATTCCGCCTTTATTCCAGGTCTCAAAGGCGAGACCCTTCGGCCAGCTCAGGGCAGGCTCTGGGGCACCCGTACCCGACTACGGCAGAGGCGTTCCGGCTTGATGATAGTGCGACTTGTCGGCGAAGACGCGCTCTGTGCCGCGCGGGTCGTTCTCAATGTGCGGAGTGTGCTCCCAGATCATGGTGCTGCGGTTCTTCAGGTCGTAGGCAGGCCAGTGAGGCAGGCCCGCGAAGTTCGGATTGCCGGTCCTGCCGTAGGTAATCAGCATTTCAGACATCGTGGCAGCCAGGGCATTGGCTGCGGCAAGCTGCTCGGGCGATGAGCCGACTTGCGCTTCCGCCATGGCGATGTTGTCGAACATGAAGGGAATGTCGATGGTGTGCATCGCCTTGCCGTTCGCCCCGGCGAAGTTCATCTGATAGACCCATGTATGGGGCTGGCTCTTGAGATTCGCAGCTCGGCGCTCGGCCTCCCAACGCTGGCCGGGCCAGGCACGAAACGCCGTTGCAGCGGCGGTAGCCACCTGGTCCGCCGTATACGCCGGATAAATCCCGCGATACTTTGCCACCACTTCCTCTGGCGTGTAGGGGCCCAGATACTGGCTGACCGCGGTCTTCAGCACATCGGCAACATTGTCCCAAGTGAGGACCGTTCCGCGGATTTCAACATTGGTTTCGTCGTGAACATTGCCCAGAATCATCGGCACCATCTCAGACAGCGCAGGGGCATCGGGATCAAAGGGATTGCGCGAGAGAATCTCGTTGTCTACCACGGGAAGCCAGTCCGTACTCACAGCTGAGGCGCCGGCCTGAATCTGCTCCATGGTCAAGGCATTCAGTTGGGCCGCCAGATTCTTATCTGGTGTGACGCCGATTTTCTTTAGCACCGTTTTGGCGCGGCCCGAAGCGATCTCAATGGAGGCCCCCTTGATTTGCTGGCCGCTCATTGTCAGGACTCGATGGAACAGGCCTTTGGCTGCCGAAGTGGCCATCAATGCAGCGCACTTCGCGCCTCCTCCCGATTGGCCAAAGATGAGCACGCGCGATGAATCACCGCCAAATTCGGCGATGCTGTCACGCACCCATTTGAGAGCAAGGATCAGGTCAAGCTGGCCCGCATTCCCTGACTCAGCATACTCGGGCGCCAGATCGCCCAGGTACATGTAGCCGAAGGCGTTGAGCCTGTGATTCACGGTCACCACGACCACATCGCCGCGATGAACGAGGCGCGTACCGTCGTAGAGGTCACTGTTGACAGTTCCATTGTTGTAGGCGCCTCCGTGAAAATAGACCAGCACGGGGCGCTTCATCCTGTCGCGCAATCCCGTGGTCCAAACGTTCAGATGGAGGCAGTCTTCGCTCTGCGGGCTCTGGTCACGCGCGGGGCGCGACAGTCCGCTGGTCGGCAGCCGGCCAGCGATTGCAGGAGAAACGAGCTGCGGAGCCATCGCGGCGAATTGCGTGCAGTCTTTCACATCAGTCCACGGCGCGGGAGGAACAGGAGCCTTGAAGCGAGTCTTCGCCGTGTCGGCTCCGTAGGGAATTCCTTTGAAGACGTTGACGCCGTCCACGAAAGTGCCGCTGACTTTGCCTGCCCTCGTGGTGGCCAGCGGGGTGGTCTGGGCCCATGCGATCCGTTTGGGTTGCAACGTCAGTGTTGCTGCGGCCATTCCCGAGTAGCGCAGCAGCGTGCGGCGATCAAAGCGCTTCATTGAGGACTCCCAACAGAAGGATTGAACAAGACCTTTCCGGTGATCGATCATAATTGTCCCGGGTCTTTCGGCGCTGGCGACGAGACTTGGGGCGGACAATTGTCTGCGATTGGTCTTGTGGTTACGCGAGAAGGGCGTCAGCTGTCCTTGCGATAAAGGAGGTCCCGAATGGCGTGGCGCCGGGCTTCGTTCACTTCATGCTGAGCCTTGAGCTCTTCAGCGCTGAGGCGCTGCTTGCTGGTGCTTGCCGTCGCCTCCTGGGCGGTGCACTCTGGACAGCGATTGGCGAAGCCGGGCTTGTCCGGCCTGAGCTCGAACTCCTCGGAGCAGATGGCGCAAACTTTAATCAGAAATGCCATACAAAATCCATGATAAAGGCGAGCGCGTTTGGACTCAAGTTGCTTTTGTCGCCCGGGAAAATGGCGCTGCAGCGACGGATCAAAGAAGGTGAGGGGTCTGGCGATGGCCGAAATTCGATTGGCTGCTTCGACCGTCAACGGTGATTAAGTGCTCGTTGACACTCTCGCCCTACCGCCAGTCTCTGTCGATTACGAAATCGGATTCCATCAGGACTGCAGCGTAGGGGTTCCAGGTGGAGAGTGTGTAGAAGATCTTCAGTTTGTTCCGACCAACCTCGGTGAATCGCTCGATCATGAGCGGGGTGTATTCGCCGCCTCGCGTTGTACTTGGATCGTTCTTGGTCTGGTCCCCGATGGTGGGTCCTGCCGGACCGGAGAAGCCGGAGGTTGCAGTATTGCCCGGAGGCATCGCGGTAGGGCAATCGTTCTGAGAACTCTTGGCGTAGTAGTAGCGCATAAAGGTTCCCAGGGCATTGTCGCGGCAGGAATTGAAAATAAGTTGTGGCGTGCTCCACGGTCCCCAGGGTTGCGGAGCATATGTGAAGTAGGCGCCCTTGGTTGAGAATACCGTGCCGAAGCTGTCAAAGGTCATCAGCCATAGGCCCAGCTCACGGGAGTAGAACGCGGAAAGGTTGCCGATTGTGGGATTCGACGGGTCGATGTCAGTGACGATGGGAACGGCATCCGATTCCAAAGGTGACCAAATGGGCCAACCGTGGTTCCAGCCGCTGAGATAGCGTGTTGCTGGGTTGCCATGTGAGTCCAGGCCGCTCTCAAAGCTATTGGCGGGGACGGTGGAGAAATAGATGTTGCTGCCGCGGTAAAGGCCCACGCCAAAGATCACCACGTCCTGCCTTGAGCCAAACGAGTCATTGTCCCAGTAGTTGTCTGAGGGTTGTTAAAACACGCTGGTTACAAAGTGGCCGGTTGGCGAAGCGGAGATGGTGCGGCCGGAGGTGAAGGTCTGCGTGGCCTCGTCGTATTTCACGAGCACGTTGTAGTCCATGCTCTGGTCGTGATTTCCACTTGAGTCCGTGACGGTACCTGTCTTGACGCTGAGATAGACCTGGCCGTTCAGATTGATGCCGCCGTCGGGCACATCGTCGGCGCCCATCTTCACGGGCGTTCCGTCAGGCTGGTCGGTGGGCAAGACCTCCTGCGCGTGAGTGCCCATGAGTGGAAAATCAATCAGCAGGCCATCCTCAGCATGGCGGGTAGTGCTGAATCCCATGGGGTCGTGCGCCTGCCAGGCATAGGGGTTCTCGACACTTGTCCAAGTAGGGCTATACGTGGAGTCGGCGCCGATGGTGTCGCCGAAGGTCATGATGAGCTGGCCGTTGCTCTCGAACGATGCAGCCACGTCGTCGCCCAGAATATCGGCGTGCGTCGTGGTCAGGCTGAAGGTGGGATTGCAGGTCGGCGTTGTGTTTGTGATGGTTGCGTCCCACTGGACCCAGTCGCAGTCGCCGTTGATCTGGTAGAGATTGACGGACGAGCCTGGAACGTAGGTAAGCGTGGGTTTCGCAAACTGTGCCATCGCCAAGGGGAACCGGCGCAATAGCAGTTGGTAGCAAGACAGCCAGCATGACGGGGAAGTGAAGTCTCATATGGTTTCCTCTTCGACTTGCAGTTCCGATCACGAGAGAATACACCGCGCAATGTGCGGCACACAATCCATCTTCAATGGTCAATCAATCTACGCCCGGCGTCCAGGCGGCAGAATCGTCGTCCCATGCATCAGATACGTGGTCGTCGGGAGCGTGGACAATGTGCATCAGCTCGCCACGATCGAGCCAGATCAGGCCGCAATCTTCGCAAGAGTCAACCACCACGTTGCCGGGGCCGGCGTAGCGATGTGTGTCCATGCGATGGTGACATTGAGGGCAGTTGATCCTGCGCTCCAGGTCTTGATCGTCGGCGGGCGGCTGAGGAATTGTGCCGCCGCACTCCGTTGATTTCAGTTCATCGACAAGAGCCTGGAGGACTGCCATGGGGATTAACATGCCGTGGCATTGGGTGCAGTAGAGAATGCGGATCTTGGCGATGGCAGCGTTGACAAGAGGAAAGTTGCAGATGGAGCAGGTCTGCTCGGACAATTCACCCAGGACACGTACTCCGTCGTCATCTTTTTCCGGCAAATAAACGGCGTGACAGTAGTCGCACTTGTAGCTGTCCTCATCGGGCTTGAGGTGCATGGGCGCGCCGCAGGAGGAACAGTTCATTGCGGTTTCCCGCATTCCGTGCAGAACTTTGCACGCTGTGGAATGGGCTTGCCGCAATCGATGCAGAACTTGGTGGCCTCCGCGGCCGAGGGAGCCGGCTGGGCTGAGGCGGCTTGATCTCGAGGGGCAACGGCTGCGGGTTTCAGCGATGTGGCCAACACTTGCGCGACGGCTGCTCCGGCGCCAAGACCCATGCCCATACCGACAGAGCCGCTGGTGTTGGCGGCGGCGGTCTGCAACGACTCGGCGGCGGCGAATTGGGTGAAGCGGTCGAGGTCGCCGACCATGTTCATACCGATGCGCTGATCGAGCAGCTTTTGCAACTCATCGGGGAGAGAGATGTTCTCGACGACGAATTGATTGAGCGCGAGACCGAGTGCGGCGAAGGCGGGGTTCATCAACTGCACAAGCTTGTCAGCAAGCGCGGACTGGTTGGCGGTCATGTCGAGGAAGGACAGATCGCTTGAGGCAAAGATCTCTGTCATGCGGGCGACGATGGTGTCGCGCAACTGGCCTTCAAGGTCGCCGACGAAGTAACTGTCGCGCGTGCCGCTGATCTGGGTGAAGAAGATGCGCGGATCGACAATGCGGTAGGAGTAGATGCCGTAGCAGCGCAGGCGAACGGCGCCGAATTCCTTGTCGCGGAAAGTGATTGGCGTGGCAGTGCCCCACTTCTGGTCGATCTGGAGCCGGGTGGAGAAGAAGTAGACATCGGACTTGAATGGGGATTCGAAGCCCTTGTCCCAGTTCATCAGATCGGTGAGCAAAGGGAGATTGCGGGTTGTGAGGGCGTAAAGGCCGGGGGCAAAGATGTCGGCGATCTTGCCTTCATTGACGAAAGCGGCCATCTGGGACTCGCGCACGGTGAGCTGGCGCCATTTTGTATCTCCATGTCCTGCATAGGATAGCGATAGGCGAGGGTGCCATCGACCGATTCATTCCACTGGATAACATCAATAAGTTGTTTGGCCAGGAACTTTGCGAGGGTCACAAGATTCTCCTGGGGAAAATGTACCATGACCTGCGAGCGAGAGTTTATAGCACGGAAGAAGTAGATGAGAGCAAAGGAATGCGGGCGGCTCCGACAAAGAGGCAGCGCCGCGAACAGGCATTGTCCGGGGCTAGAGCCGCACCTCTCTCATTGTCATCAGCTACCGCGTTTGGTCGCGCTGATTTCGAAGCAGGGATATCCCGTATCGCGTTCACACGCTCCTAAGTTCCAATTTCCTTCCGCAACCGCTCACCAACGGCAAAGAGATAATTGTGGATGACCTCTTCGGAGTGGCTCTGTGGAATCAGGAGAGATAACTCCTCTGAACTTTCCAAAGCGGCGTCTATCGCGTCGAGATAATGCTGGGGGATGTCTGTCAGACCAGGCAAAATCTTGTAGTTAAAGACGCGATTGATCCCATCAATCGGGTTTGCCTCGAATTGAATGGGATAGATCAGCATTCGAAGAATCCCCTTGGTCTGATTGTCGAGTCTCATTGCTCCCTCGTTTGATTGAGATAACTTCGTTGAATAGAGGGCCCGGTATTGATTCCCGCATCGTCTTTACTCCTGTTCCGTGCGGGCCTAAGTCTTAACCGTCAAAGCTTCCACTGATGCATCGGAGCTTAATGCATTCCGCCACCGCCCCCGGCGCCTTCGCCGGGCTTGTTCTTGCTGAGCATGAAGGCCAGCACTACGAGGCATACCGACATGTAAGAAAGCTCCATGTAGACATCCTGGTAGCCCTGCAACTGGGCTTGCGCGTTGAGCTGGTTGTAGATGGTTGCCAGGGCCATGCCGCCGCCATTGGGGCCGCCGAACCCTCCGCCGCTGCCAAAGTAGCCGGTGAGGGCTTGGAGGTGCTGCTGGTAAGCGATGCTTGCCGAGGTCATGGCGTTCTGCAGGTGCTGCTGGTGCCAGGTTGCGCGGCTGGTGACCTGCGCTCCGGTGATGGCGATGAGGATGCTTCCGCCAATGTTGCGGACAAAGTTGATGAGGCCGGCGACCTGGTTGCTCTCCTCCTTGGGCATGCCGACATAGGCGGCAGTGGTGATGGAGATGAAGCAGAAGGGTAGCGGCAGCATTTGGATGACGCGAAGCCAGGATGAAGCGGCAAAGGTCATGTTCAGGGTGGTGACCGCCGCGGCGTAGCGGTAGGTGAAGACAAAGAGGGTGAAGCCGAGAACGGCAAGCCAGCGCGCGGCTACTTTTCCAGTGGCAATGCCGGCTAGGGGCATGACGATGACGAGGGTGAAGCCTCCTGCTGTGAGGGCGAGGCCGGCAGTGGTGGCGTTGTAGCCGAGCAATTGCTGCATGAACTGGGGCTGCAGAACCGTGCTGGCGTTGAGGACGCCGCCGACCAGCATCATGAGCAGGCAACAGATCGCGAAATTCTTGAAGCGGAAGAGCTTGAGGTTGATGAGCGGGGCTTTTTGCCGCCACTCCCACCAAAAGAGGCCGATCATGCCAAAGACGAAGAGGAAGGCGAAGAGGCAGATGAAGGGCGAAGAGAACCAGTCGTTCTCTTCTCCCTTGTCGAGCATGATCTGAAGTCCGCCCATGGCGATGATGAGGAAGCCGAGCCCGAGATAGTCCATGTTGCGCAAGCGGGAGCGATCAGCCTTGATCCAGGGCGGATCTTCAACGAGGCGGCTGACGAGAAAGAAGGCAAGGATCCCGACAGGGATATTGATAAAGAAAATCCAGCGCCAGGAGAAGTTGTCAGTGATCCATCCGCCAAGGGTGGGGCCGATGGAGGGAGCAAGCACGGCGACAAGACCGTAGAGGGCAAAGGCCTGGCCGCGCTTCTGGGGCTCGAAGGAGTCGGCCATGATGGCCTGGGCCATGGGTTGCATGCCGCCGCCGCCCGCGCCCTGCAGGATGCGGAAGATGAGCAGGATGGGCAGCGACGGGGCTGCCCCGCAAAGGAAGCTGGCTACTGTGAAGATTGTGATGCAGAGGACGAAGAAGTTGCGGCGGCCCATGACGCTGGAGGCCCATCCGCCGAGGGGAAGGACAATGGCGTTGGCAACTAGGTAGCTAGTAAGAACCCAGGTGCCCTCGTTGGTGCTGGCGCCAAGGGAGCCGGCGATGTGGGGCAGCGCCACGTTGGCGATGGATGTGTCGAGCACCTCCATAAAGGCGGCCAGCGCGACGGTCATGGCAATGAGCCACGGGTTGGCGCGCGGCTTCCAGGGCGTGAGCAGGGCGGCTTGCGGATTGTTTATCGTGCTTCCGGCACCCGTTGGGGACGGCGATGCTGGTTGCAACTCGGACAAAAGTCTTCTCCTCTGCTTGTTCTTCTGGTTGATTGGCCGGGAAAGTTGGGCGCTCTATAGCTGTGTTGGGCCGTTTGGCGGCTTCAACTCGGCTGCCTACATTGCTTTAGATACATCAGGGAGGCTTTGGGGTTCAGGGATTCACAAGGGGCTCAAAACTCAATGGGCATGGATCCAGTTGCCAAGGTCCCTGGCCTTTGGCGCGCAAGGCGATCCCGAGAAGATAAAGGCTCCAGTATCGGCACCAGATTGTGGGGATCCAGGTAACAATCCGGGACATGCAAAAATTATTCCGTTCTCAGGGCCTTCATGGGATCAATCGAGGCGGCGCGACGAGCGGGGATCCAGCAGGCTACGAGGGCGATGGCGATCAAAAACGGGGGGACCACAGAAAATGTGAAGACGTCGTGTGGACGAATGCCGTAGAGGAAGGTGGCGGCGAGTTTGGACAGCATCCATGCGGCGGGCCAGCCGAGGGCTACGGCAATCAACGTGAGCACAAGACCCTGGCGCAGGATCAGGCGTTCGACGACGCCGGGTTTGGCGCCGAGAGCCATGCGAATGCCGATTTCGCGGGTGCGTCGGCTGACGGCGAAGCTCATGACGCCGTAGAGGCCAACAGCGGCTAAAACGAGGCCGATGAAGCCGAAGGTGCCGAAGAGCGTGGCAGCGAGACGAGGGAGGAAGAAAGCGGCTCGGACGTGCTCCTCCATTGTCTCTTCGTTGAAGATGGCCATGCTGGGATCAACGGAGTGAATCTGGCGGCGGACAGCTTCGCCAACCGCCGATGGATTCCCGGAGGTGTGGACGACGAGGGTGTAGCCGAGGAAGGATGGATCGTTTGCAACGCTCTGGTTCAGTGAGCGATAGAGCACTGGGCGCGTCTCTTCGCCGAGAGTGCGGGCCTTGATGTTGGCGACTACGCCGATGACCTGGTAGGTTGCGCCGCCGCCGGCGACTTGCTTGCCGACTGGGTTTGCGCCGCCAAAGACGCGATCGACAAAGGCACGGTTGACGACGGCGGTCTTTGGTCCCGTAGCGGCATCGTTGCCAAAGTCGCGCCCGGCGAGGCTGGGAATGCCCATGGTTTCAAAGTAGCCAGGCGTGACCATGAAGAGTTCGGTGTCAGCATTTTCCTGGCCCTTGTCCGGTCCTCCTACAGCGTGAAAGCTGTCGCTGCGATTACCACTGGAGAGCGGCGCCACATCCGTGGAAACTGCCGAGACAACGCCGGGCAAAATGTTAACGCGCTGCTGAAGTTGAGTGAGAAACGCGACAATGCGCTCGGGCGTGTAACCGTGAATTCGCGGATCGACAGACATGAGCATCAGATTTTGCGAGCGAAAACCGATGTCGATGCTGGCCGCACTCTGGAGGCTGTGCAGAAAGAGTCCGGTGACGCAGAGCAGCACGACCGACATGGCGATCTGCGCCACAACGAGGAGATTGCGCAAGCTGATGCGGCGCCCGGGACGGGCTAGCGTGTCTTCACCTTTGAGAGCGTTGGCTAGCCTGGGGCGCGAGGCTGCCCAGGCTGGAGCGACGCCGAGCAGCAATCCACTGATAACGCTGAGTGCGAAGGAGTAGAGGAGCACGCGCCAGTCGACGTGAATGCTGATGTCAATGGGAACCGGTGCAGGAATATGGAAAGTGGAAAGGGCGGATGTGGCCCACAGGGACAGGGTGACGCCAAGAACTCCGCCTCCGAGGCCCAGTAACACGCTTTCGAAGAGCATTTGCCGCTGCAGGCGGCCACGCGTGGCTCCGAGGGCAAGGCGAACTGCCATATCGCGCTGGCGGCTTGCCGCTTGTGCAAAGAGGAGATTGGCCACATTTGCGCACGCAATACAGAGAACGAGAAGCACAACAACCGAAAGCGCGGTCAGGAAAAGCATAAGAGCGCGCCGATTGCCCTGCTGCACCGAACCTGCCTGCTCAAAGACAAAGTGGTTGCCCTTGTCGGTCTTGGGGTTGCTGAGGGCGAAACGGTCGGCGAGGGTGTTCAACTCTGCCGCAGCCTGTTCGCGTGTGACGCCGGGCTTCAAGCGACCAACCACGGCCAGCCAATGGGCGTCGCGGGCACCCTGCTCGGGAAGGTGAGTCGCCAATTGGCGAACGTTACCGAGCGGTACCCAGAATTCAGTGCCGAGGATCTGGTCAACACTATGGAACGCTGGCGTAACGACTCCGATGACCGTAAGTGCATGTCCTGAGATGGTGACGGTCTTGCCCACAACTTGCTTGTCTGCGTTGAATCGACGTTGCCAGAGAGCGGCTCCAAGCACAACCTCGGGAGCATTTTCTTCGCCCTGAATGAACCCACGGCCCAAAACCATGGGGAGCTCCGTGACCTGGAAGAAGTTGCTGGTGACGGCTTGGCCAAAGACTCGTTCTGGCTCCCCGCTGCCGGCGATCGAGGCAGGGATCAACTCGAAGTAGGCGGCAACGCCGGAGAAGGATTTGGCCTGATCGCGAAGATCGGTGTAGATGGGATAGGGGAAGCTGTTGCAGCATTGGTCGCCGTCGTGGGTGGTGTGGAGGGCGAGCAAGGTGGTAGGGTCGCCCATGGGCGCGGGGCGCAGCAGGAAGCGGCTGAGCATGGAAAAGATGGTGGCGTTGGCGCCGATGCCAAGGCCGATGGAGAGGACGGCTGCGGCGGTTGCGCCGCGATGCTTGCCCAGTGTGCGCAGGGCGTAAGCGCAGTCGCGCAGAAGCGATTCAAGCCAGGGCAGGCCGCGGCGTTCACGAACTGCCTGGCGCGTCTGCTCCACTCCGCCGAGGCGGATGAGGGCCTGGCGGCGGCCTTCAACGGGCGTGAGGCCGGCACGGATGCCGTCTTCCGTATGCATCTCGATGTGGCTTGCAAGCTCGGTGTCGAAGTCTTGGTCGTTGCGCACAGCGCCGAACAAGCCGCGGAGGCGAATCCAAAATGCTCTGAGCCTGGGCATCAGGCCTCCTCTGCCGGGTTCAGAAAGCGGGCCAGAATTTCGGTGGTCTGCTCCCACTCTGCCGCGGCTTTCTTCAACTGGCGTTGGCCGTCCTTGGTCAGCTCATAGAACTTCGCGCGGCGGTTGTTTTCAGACACACCCCAATGCGAGCGGATGAAGCCTTCCTGCTCCAGCTTGAGCAGAGCGGGATAGAGGGTGCCGTAGTTCAACTGCAGCAGGTCGCCGCTGGTTTGCTCAATGCGCCGCGCCATGCCATAGCCATGGAGCGGCCCCAGGGTTTCAAGCGTGCGCAGGACCATGAGAGCCAGTGTGCCCTGCCAGACGTCGGGTTTTTCGCCCATTGCTGTCTCCTGTTGCCAACCAATAGGAGGAATATATCCGCTTTCCTATGGGAATGCAAGAGGAAAGTCTTGTTAGGGGAATAAGGCTTGCCGCTCTTCGGCGGAGCTGCCCTCCCAGGTCTCAGAAGCGAGACCCATTCGGCTGAGCTCAGGGCAGGCTCTGGGGCACCCGGCTGCCCGCCCGAGGCTTGGGGCACCTGGGCTGTTTCCCTTACTTGCGGTATACGGAAAGGATTCGGGCCCCGTTCACAAAATTCTTGGCTTGCCTCTTGTGGCAGGCTGTTCCGTGCCACTATCATCTTGCGCATGAAGACTTCAACTTTCCCTCCCTCCAAGATCTTCAGTGCCGTTTTGCTTCTTTGCTTTTCCACCCAATTCGTTCAGGCGCAGGACTGGGCCACGGCTCGCCTCGAGGCCTCGCCGCGCCATCACGAATACGTCACCCTCAAACACGACAACCGCACCGTGCAGGCCTTTGTTGTTTATCCGGAAGTCAAAGGCAAAGCGCCGGTCGTGATTCTTATTCACGAGATCTTCGGCCTCAGCGACTGGGCCAAGGAGATGGCCGACGAATTGGCCGCGGAGGGCTTTATTGTTGTAGCCCCCGACCTGCTCTCCGGCTTTGGGCCCAACGGCGGCGGATCGAGCGAGTTTCCCGGCCAGGATGCTATCGTCAAAGCGGTCTCCGGACTTGATCCAAACGGCGTCAACGCCGATCTGGACGCAGCAGCTGACTACGCAAAACACATTCCGGCAGCCGACGGCAAGATCGCGACGGTTGGGTTCTGCTGGGGCGGTGGCAAGTCCTTCGCATTTGCCACGCATCGCAAAGATCTGTCCGCGGCCTTCGTGTTTTACGGGCCTGGACCTGCGGACGTGACCTCGATTAACGCCCCCGTGTACGGCTTTTATGCCGGCAACGATGCCCGCATCGGCGCTACGCTGCCAGCCACCGTAGACGCGATGAAGGCGGCGGGCAAGAAGTATGAGCCGGTAACGTATGATGGCGCGGGTCACGGCTTCATGCGCGCGGGCGAAGATCCCGGCAATACCGTCCCAGGTAACAAGACAGCGCGTGAGCAAGGGTTTGCCCGCCTCGTTTCCTTGTTGAAGGAGATGAAAGGTGCGCACTCGGCCAGCAATTCCAACCACGGCCAAATGATGAGCAAGCAGTCGGCAAGCGCGACGCCAGTTTGCCACGAAGACAGCAAACCCACGGAAGCGGCAAAGCTGTAGTGGCCGAGGCGGACAGCCACATCACTACGCAAGGCAAGCTCGTCAATTCGCCCCGCCAGGTTTTGTTTGCCAGCCTGGTGGGGACGGCGATCGAGTTCTTCGACTTCTACATTTACGCAACCGCAGCGGTGCTGGTGTTTCCAAAGCTGTTCTTTCCAGCATCCGATCCGGCTACGGCTACGCTGGCTTCACTGGCGACGTTTGGGATCGCGTTCCTGGCAAGGCCCATCGGCTCGGCGCTGTTCGGCCACTTTGGCGACCGGATTGGCCGCAAGACAACGCTGGTCATCGCGCTGGCCACGATGGGGATCTCCACGGTATCGATTGGCGCCTTGCCCACGTATCAAACCATCGGGTATGCGGCGCCAGTTTTGCTGGCAGTCTGTCGCTTTGGCCAGGGGCTTGGGCTGGGCGGCGAGTGGGGCGGCGCAGTGCTGCTGGCCATTGAGAATGCGCCGCCGAACAAGCGCGCGTGGTATGGCATGTTTCCGCAACTTGGCGCGCCGGTCGGGTTCTTCCTTTCGGGCGGAGTGTTCCTGGTGTTGTCGCAGTTGCTCACCGATAAGCAGTTCTTCACCTTCGGCTGGAGGCTTCCGTTTCTGGCGAGTTCGGTTCTGGTCTTTCTTGGACTGTATGTGCGGCTGACCATTACTGAGACTCCGGTTTTCCAGCAGGCTTTGCATCGAGGCGAGCAGGTGAGGTTGCCGGTATTGGTCGTGTTTCGAGACCATACAAAGGCGCTGGTGGCCGGCATCCTGGTGTGCCTTTCGACGTTCGTTCTGTTTTACATGATGATTGTCTTTGCGCTGAGCTGGGGCACCAGCGCACTCGGATTCAGCCGCGGCAAGTTTTTGCAGATGCAACTGTTCGACACTCTTTTCTTTGCGCTGATGATTCCAGTGTCCGCGATTCTGGCAGAGCGGGGCCGGCGGAGCGCGATGCTATGGATCACAGCTTCAATCTTTCTGTTCGGGCTGATTCTGGCTCCCATGTTTGCAGGCGGCGCGGGCGGGGCACTGGGAATGATGGCGCTGGGATTGTCTCTGATGGGGCTGACATACGGACCGCTGGGAACGGTGATTTCAGAGCTGTTTCCCACGCCGGTGCGTTACTCGGGCAGCTCGCTGGCGTTCAACTTTGCAGGAATACTCGGCGCTTCATTGGCGCCCTACATCGCCACATGGCTGGCAACGAACTACGGCCTACAGTATGTCGGCTACTATCTTTCCGCTTCCGCCGCGCTCACCTTCGTCGGGCTTCTCATGATCCGGGAGACAAAGGACGACGACCTGACCGCCGGAAGAAATTGATTCTTTAATTCATTCAGCTGGTCTTGATCCGGCTCCGGGAGTGTTTTAATATGGAGTCGTTTCGGGGGGAGGCACACCTTGCCCGTCTATAAATCCACCGCCATTCTTGTTTTTGCTTGCGCCCTCTTTCTTTCCGTATCTAGACCTTTGCCTGCGCAAGAGGTCGCTCAAACCAACCCAACATCGGAAAACGATCAGTCCGGGCTGAGCGAAGGCAAGTGGTATCGCCAGGTCGAATCGAATCTGGTTGATGAGAAATTCGACGAGCTTGATCGCATGGCCGCGGAGTACCGCGGCGAAGAGAGCCGCTTTCCCGGCGGAGAATGGAAGCTGCGCGAGTTTTATGGGGCGCTGGACGCACCGCAACTGACCGATAAGGACTCGGCCGACCATATCGCACATCTGGAGCGCTGGATGCAGGTGCGACCGGAATCCATCACGGCGCGGGTCGCCCTGGCCACAAACCTGCACCGGTGGGCGTGGGTGGCGCGCGGCAACGGCATGGCAGAGACCGTAACGGCGGAGGGCTGGCGTTTATTCAACGAGCGGATTTAGCGGTCCCAGTCGATACTTGAAGGCGCGGCAAAGCTTCCTCCGCCGCTGTGCCCGCAGTGGTATTCCGAAATGATGATCGTGGGCCTGGCGCAAGGTTGGGGCGCGGGTCGCATGAAGGACATTTTCGATCGGGGCATCCAGTCTAAGCCCGGCTACTTTTATCTTTACCTCCAATACGCGAACTATGTCTTGCCCAAATGGTATGGAAAGCCAGGAGATGCGTCGGCCTTCGCCAAGGCTTCAGCGGATCACGCGGGCGGCGATCCGGGGGATGAGCTTTATTTCAGGATTGCGAGCGTGCTCATCAGCCGCGGCAACGGGAACTTCCCGGTGCATGAGATGGATTGGGCGCGTATTCAGAGGGGCTACCAGGCTCTTTCCACTGAATTTGGCACTACCGACCGCGCAAATAACCAGATCGCGTACATGGCGTACAAGTACCGCGATGCGGCCGTGGCGCGTCAGCAATTCGAAGTGATCGGGGATCGCTGGGCACGAGGCGTATGGCGCGATCGCCAGTTCTTCGATCGTGCGCGCGATTGGGCGCAGGGTCACGAGTCATAACGATCCTGTCTCGCCTCAGCTTGCAACCACCTGCGCGGAAGTGGCTTCATTGCTCCCGGCTTCAACCCGCCTTGGTAGCGCTCGTTTCAACGACGGGATCTTCGATGTTTGCGGACTTGGCAGGTCGTCGAAATTTCACGACCGCAGTCCCGATGGCCACAACCAGGACCGATGCGAACAACCACAGCAGCGGCGTCGACCACTTTTGCAGCAATGTGGACCAGAGGCGCACCACATGGCGTCCGTAGACCACGGCGAGCCAGGCGATGAGCCCATAACGGAGCGCGCGCGCCGTGGTGAAGACAATGAGAAACCGCTGGCGTGAGACGCCCAGTGCACCTGAGGCAAGCACGAAGGGGGAAAGCGGGATGGGCGGAGGCAGCACGGCGGGCAGAAAGACGGCGAGGACGGGATGAAGCTCCACCCAGGCTACGACGCGGGTACGGAGACTTGTCGGGACATAGCGGCGTAGCGCCGCTTCTCCACCACGGCGGCCCATGAGCCATGCGGTATATCCACCCAGGACGCTACCGGCGACGGCGGTCGCGGCAAACAGCCAGGGATTCCCCTGATGGGAGACGAGAAGAAGCAGCAGCAGGTCAGTGCTGCCAGGGATGGGCATGGGGACGACCGATGAATCGATTACAGCGACGAGGAACAATCCCACCGGGCCGAGGTGTATGAGCCATTGCGGCACCACCGAGTGGTGTACGCGAGGGACGGGAATTGGAAGCCGCGGGGTTGCGATCGTGCTCATGAACAGTTGGACGTGCAACCTGAGCGGCAGGCCGCCCGGCAGCACCTAACGATACCATGCGTTGGTGCGGCTGGAATGTCACTTTCCGGCTGATTGAGACCAGTGGGTTCTCAGGCCTCCGAAGCTCGGCATCAGGCACTCGCCAGTTTTCAACCGTGGCACGGGACGGGCGATATACCCTAGAGGCAGGACATGCAAGCCCTTCCCCCCAAGGTGCCGGCACGCGGCATGGAGGCTTTTGCCTCCCGCGACTTCACGCGCTACCAGCTGGCGCGAGTGACAGCCATCCTTGGCGCCGAGGCGCAGTCGGTCGCAGTGGCCTGGCAGGTGTATTCCATTACGCACCGGGCGCTGGACCTGGGCTTTACCGGGCTGGCGCTATTTTTGCCGGGGTTGCTGTTTCTGCTGCCGGCCGGTCACGTGGCCGATCGCTTCGACCGCCGGCAGATCATTCTGGTCTGCTACGGACTGCAGGTGGTTGCGACCACGGCGCTGCTGTTGCTCACTCGCATGGGCTTCCACGGGGCTCATCCCGTTTATCCCATTTATTGTGTTCTGTTCTTCATGGGAACGGCGCGCGCGTTTTCAGGGCCTGCCAGCTCGGCGCTGATTCCCCACCTGGTACCCGAGGCGCATTTTGTCAACGCGGTCACCTGGGGTGGGGCCATCTGGCAGTTCTCCAACATCACCGGACCGGCGCTGGGCGGACTGCTTTTCACGCTGCCGCTGGCGCACTGGGTTCCCGACACGGCGTTGCAGGGCGCAGGCATTGTGTATGTGTTTACTCTGGGCTCGCTGGGCTGGTTCCTGGTGCTGGTGGCAAGCCTGCACGTGCGGCCCGGGAGAATGGAACACAGCGCCGCATCGCTGAAGGTGGTGCTGGCTGGATTTCAGTATGTACGCCGCTCGCAGATGCTGCTGGGGGCATCGTCATTGGATCTGTTTGTGGTGCTGCTGGGCGGAGCCACAGCGCTGATGCCGATTTTTGCGCATGACATTCTGCACCAGGGCCCGCGCGGACTGGGGCTGTTGCGGGCTGCTCCGGCGGCTGGTGCGCTGGCCATGTCGCTGCTGATGGCGCGGTTTCCATTCCGCCGCAAGGCCGGACTGCGGCTGTTTGTGTGCGTGGGGATCTATGGGGCGGCAACGGTGGTTTTCGGCGTCTCGCACAATCTGTGGCTTTCGCTGGGAGCGCTTGCCCTTGCCGGTGCGGCAGATACAATCAGCGTGATCATCCGCGGCTCGCTGCTGCAACTGGCAACGCCGCCGGCGATGCGCGGACGGGTGAGCGCGGTGAACTCACTGTTCATCGGCGCATCGAATGAGCTGGGCGAGTTTGAGAGCGGACTGACCGCGCAATGGTGGGGTGCGGTGCGGGCGACGATGGCGGGCGGGTTGGGCGCGCTTGCCGTGGCGGGATTGTGGGCCGTGATGTTCCCAGGGCTGCGGAGTGCCGATGAGCTAAGCGCCGAGGCGCTTCGGCCGCAAGCGGCAATTCTTTGAATTTCTTCAGATGTCCGGGAGTTTATTTGGATATCGAAGGGTTCAGCCTGGACCGGTCCCAAAAAGGAATCGGGTGGCTGCCCAGCGAGAGGGCAGCCACCCGAAAGTCACACTCAATTAGTAGACCAGCGCTAGAGACATACACAGACTATCGGCAGCTTGGCGGCGTGTCTTGAGTCGTTGGAGTGAGGCTGGCATCCATCAATAGGTGGAGATGGGCCGGTTTTGGACCGGATTGTGGCCGATCTCCTGTGCATTGAGGCGTCTGCGGCATTAGTGTTGAGGTGCGCGGGTTTTCGGCCTGGCGGAGTCGCCGGCAGGGACAGCCTGATCACTTTATGGCCCAGGATTGCGTCAATTCGATAGATCCTAAGTTCCCTCAGGGGCTAAAGCCCAGCGTTCATCTTGTTGCGTCTGCGCCACGACTAAAGTCGTGCCCTGACACAATCTGGGGGCGCAATCGAGTTTTTCCACTGGCGGTGATGCCCGTCCCCTCCATGTTGTTGCTGCTTGGATTCGCGGTTGCTGCCCTTGGGCTCGAGCCTTCCACTCCGCTAGCCAACTATGGGCGCCAGGCATGGGTCATGGAGAATGGGCTGCCGCAGAACACGGTGCAGGCGATGGCGCAGACGCGGGATGGATTCATCTGGCTCGGCACCGAGGTGGGGCTGGTTCGGTTCGATGGCAACGGGTTCCAGGTGTTCGACCGGAACTCATCGCCTGCACTGCCCGGAAGCGACGTGCGCTGCCTTCTCGCCGCAAGGGATGGGGCGCTGTGGATTGGCACCAGCGAGGGGCTGGCGCGGTGGAGTGACGGAGTGGTGACGGCCTTTTCGACGAAAGACGGGCTGCCCGGCGACTCGATTCATGCCTTGGCGGAGACCAGCGACGGCCGGATGTGGGCGTGGACGGAGTTGGGGTTGGCGCGGCTTGTTGCAGACAAGTTTGTGGCGGCGGACCATGGGATGCCGGGTGGCTCAATCACTTCAATAGAACCCGATGGACAAGGCGGAATGTGGGTAGCAACCAGCGACGGCGACGCGGTGTTTCGCGGCACACAGTGGGTGGGGGAAGGGCCGGGTGGGAACGAAGGGTTCCTCGCAAAGTTCGGCCCATATAGGGTGGGGCGAGGCCCGGGCAGCGGAATCACGATCACCTTCTCAGGCGGTGCATGGGACCCGATCCTTTCAGGCGGATCGATCGCGCTCTCGTCCTCCGTGCTTCCCCAGGGGGGAGTGGAGTTGACTGAATCCCTCCCAAGGGGAACCATTGCCATCGCGAGCAACAGTGAATTGGTTGTTGCGGGGGTGGGATCGAGCTTCGCACCACGGCTGGCAACGGGCCGCGAACTTCCGGGAACGCGCATCCAGGCCTTATTCGCAGACCACGAGGGCAGCCTCTGGATCGGAACGAACGCGGGGTTGGCGCGGTGGGCAGAGGGCAAGGTGCAACGGCTCCCTGTGACCGATCCGCTGGCTTCAGCATCCGTGCTGACGTTGATGGAAGATCACGAGGGCGATCTGTGGGTCGGCACCGAGACGGGCGGGCTGCATATTCTGCGCGATCAGCGGTTCAAGACCATCGGCGCTCGTGATGGACTTGCCTCCGACGCCACCACCACGGTCGTAGAGGACAGGTCAGGCACGCTGTGGGTGGGGACAAGCGGCAGCGGCTTGAATGCAGATTACCAGGGTGGTGCTGGTGCGGCCGCTCTGAAGACTTACTCGGTCCGCGATGGATTGCTGAGCGACGTGATTCTTTCGCTGGCCGCTGCCCCTAACGGCGACCTCTGGGTGGGAACGCCGGATGGGTTGAACCGGATTCGCGGGAGCAGGATTGATGCATTCACTTCGGCGGACGGTCTGCCCGACGACTTTATCCGCTCGCTGCTCGCCGACGCCGATGGATCGCTTTGGATAGGCACACGGCGCGGGCTTACGCACTGGATGGGAGCCTCGGCCGGAGTGCAATCCGGCAAGAAGATGGAGACCTTTACTCAGGCCAGCGGGTTGGGCAGCGACCTTGTAGGGGCCATGGCCAGGGATCTGAACGGGGACCTTTGGGTAGCTACGTTTGCGGGTCTGTCGCGGCTGCACGGCGGCAAGGTTCAGAACTACACGACGGCCGACGGACTTTCGAGCAATGTCACTACGGCACTGCTCTCTCGCAGCGACGGAACCCTGCTCATCGGGGCGCAAGACCACGGCTGGAACGAGTGGGACGGAAAACGATTCATAACGGCGGCGCACGACGGGCCAGACCAGACCAGTATCCACGCCATTCTTGAAGACGTGCGTGGCCACCTGTGGTTCGCGACCGGGAACGGGATTGCGCGCTGCGACCCCGCAGGTACGGACGCGGCACATTGCTCCAACTGGATTGAGTTTGGCACGGCGGATGGGCTGCGCAGCCGTGAGACCGCCATCAACAGCCACCCTTCCGCCTGGCGCTCGCGCGACGGGCACCTGTGGTTTGCCACGCCCAAGGGGCTGGTGGAGGTGGACCCTGCGCATTTTCCGGTAAACACGAATCCGCCGCCAGTGGCGCTGGAGCGCTTTGCCGTAGACGACGTCGACCAGGCATTGCTTGCGGCAAACTCTTCCCTCCAGGTGCCGGCAGGCCATGTTCATTTTCAGTTCGACTATGCCGGGCTGAGCTTTATTGCGCCGCAGAAGGTGCGCTACCGCTACTTGTTGGAGGGCTTCGACAAAGGTTGGATTGAGGCCGGATCGAGGCGAAGCGCTTACTACACAACGATTCCGCCCGGGCATTACACATTCCGCGTGCAGGCCGCGAACAACGACGGAGTCTGGAACACACAGGGCGCCGCGTTGGCCTTTGACCTGAAGCCGCATTTTTATCAGACTGCCTGGTTTTCCGTACTGGTGTTTGTGGCGTTGGTGGGGCTGATTGTGGTGCTGCTGAGGCGGCGGCTCAAGCGGGCTGAGAGCGAGTTCCGGGCTGTGCTGGGCGAGCGTAACCGCATTGCGCGCGAGATTCACGACACGCTGGCGCAGGGCTACGTGGGCGTTTCAGTACAGTTAGAGGTGCTGGCGGAGCTGCTGAGCATGAGCAACGTGGACGCAGCGGCGAAGCATCTTGACCTGACCCGAGGCTACGTCCGCGAGGGCCTGGCCGACGCGCGGCAATCGATTTGGGCGCTGCGCTCGCAGGACTCGGGCGAGACGACGCTGCCGGTGAGGCTGCGGCGCATGGTTGAGGCCGCTGGGGGTGACGCGCTTCAGGCGGAATTCAGCATCTTTGGCGCGTACCGGCAGCTTCCTCCAGACACGGAACGCGAAATCCTGCGGATTGCTCAGGAGGCCATCCATAATGTGAAGAAGCATGCGGGCGCGGCCCACCTTGCTGTTCAGTTGGAGTATGGGCCTGCCGACATTGCGCTCGAAGTGCGGGACGATGGGCGCGGGTTTGTCGCGGACAAGAGCCTGGAAACACCGGTGGGACACTATGGACTGACAGGGATGAAAGAGCGCTCTGCGGCCATTGGCGGGTCGCTTGAAGTCACGAGCGAGCATGGATTGGGAACCACTGTAAGGCTGCGCACGGCGGCGGCAAGAGAGACAAGAGAGCAGTTGGGAGAGACCCAGTGACAAAGGAATCGATTCGCGTGTTGATTGTCGAGGACCACCACGTGGTGCGCCAGGGGCTGGTTGCACTGCTGAACGTAGTGGACGGCCTTGAAGTTGTGGGTGAAGCGGCGGACGGCGTGGATGCGATCACGCAATTCCGCAAGCATCTGCCGGACATCACGCTAATCGACCTCCGCCTGCCGCGCATGAGCGGCGTGGATGTCATCCAGCGCATCCGCATGGAAACGCCGCACGCGCGGCTCATCGTGCTGACCACCTACGACGGTGATGAGGACATCTATCGCGCCCTGCAGGCCGGCGCGCGCGCCTACCTGCTGAAGGGCATGACTTCAGAAGAGTTGATTACGACCATCCGCGCGGTACATGCAGGCAAGTCGCACATTCCGCCGGCAATTGCAGAGAAGCTGGCCGAGCGCATGGGCACAGAGAATCTGACGCCGCGGGAGTTCGACGTGCTGGAACAGATTGTGCACGGCAAGAGCAACAAGGAGATTGGAACAGAGCTGGACATCTCAGAGGCCACGGTGAAGACGCACATCAACAGTTTGCTGGGCAAGCTGGGCGTGACCGACCGGACACAGGCCGCCACTGCGGCCATCCAGCGCGGGATTGTTCCACTCGAATCATTGAGGAAGACGAAACCATGAAGAAGAAGCTGATGAAGAGGGCGCTTTATTCCGGAGTTTTTCTGTTGATCCTGGCTGCGCTTCTTCAGGCTGCGCTGGCGCAAAAGTCGACATGGCGCCAAGCTACGGATGCGGAGCTGGCGTCGCTGCTGCCAGCGCGTGCACCGGTAGAAAAAGAGCACATCGAGACGGAGATGCGCACCGCCTCCGGCATCGTGAACAGCCGCGGACACTTCATTGCAGGAGTGGTTCTGCTCACCGCTGGATACTCCGCCGACGGCAAGTATTCGCATTTTCTTGTTGTGCAGGTTCCGGTGCGGATCGGCGGGATTGCGCTCAAGCCGGGAGACTATGCCTTTGGATGGACTCGGACACAGACGGGCGATGCGCTGAGTGTTCACTTCCACGAGGCGGCAAGGGGAGCGCTTGTGGGGACTGCAGATGCGCATCGCATCGCGGGGTCGAGCCGCGTGGAGAGTTTGCACATATGGCCGCCTGGGGATAAGGCGTTGATTCAGATTGGAAGGTTCGGGATTCCGTACGAGATTGGAGAAGAATAAGCAATTCGCGGCCAATCCCGATGTGGCCCGGACTTATTCTGAAGCGCCAGATTCCGCGCTCGATCCAGGGCGAACGCAACTACGGCGCCGCATTATGCTGAACACTACAGCAAAACCAGGGATGATATACCCGAAGTCAATGAACCTCAGTCGGCGCGATCATCAGGGAGCGGCGACCTTCAATGAAATCGCTTGGATACAGTTTTCCTGGTTTTGCTCTAGCGGCAAGATTCGCTGGGCCGGTCAAGTTTGTCGTCGGTTCTTGCCCGGCTGTCGAACTGCAGCACGGCGCCGGAAGTCAACACCAGTCGCCCCGCCTGGCTTTGAAGCGGATCGATGGCGAAGTTTGGCCCCACCTGCGTTCCGTCCATGGTTCGCGAACAGTACCATTCCTTTCCATTGGAGTCGCCGTTGCCGTACCATCGCTGGCAGGCAATGGTGGCCGAATCCGAATCCCTGATGCACTCGAACCACAAATACAAGGGCTGGAAATCGCCCCGACCTGAGCCCGCGATCGCGATGGCATCGTCAGGAATCTTTACGGACCGGCTGGACGTGTTGGCGTGGGCCAGGATTGGCTTGTGTACCTCTGCGATGCATCCCCTGGCCTTGAATCCCTCATAGAGGGACCCGCGCTTCAGCTTCATTGCGGCGCCGTCTGCTGGCCTCACCCAAATGAAGCGGCCGTTGAATCGGATGGGAACCTTCTTCCCCGATAAATCATCGGTACTGGAGGACTTCGGCTCGCGTAGGAAACTTTTTTCTTCTCCAACCATGAATTCATCGCCAAGGCGGAAACAAAACGCACTGGCCGGAGATTCGAACGGAGAGCAGGCGTCCGCGCAGGGAATGTACTCTGCTGCTTCCACCAGGGTCGCCGTTTCAAAGTCCTTTGCGGGCCGGGCCGATGCACTGAATGTGAAGCTCATCGAAACCACAAGAGCAAGCAGGATAGGCGCGATTGTTCTAACCGCAGAGCTCAGGTCCGACTTGGTGAAACGGCGAAACCGCAGCATCAGGAAAGGGGTTGCCATGCAAACAAAGGTACATCCGGTGGGCTCCTTCGACAAATAGACAGCGCTTCTCCGGTGCTTTCGATCCTTTTCGCTTGCTGCCAAGGCATTTGCGCGCTCCTGCTATTCTTGAAGAGTGATTCAGGGTTCGCGATTGAAGGGATTTGTGGGTCTGGCCCTGCTGCTGGCTGTGGCGATTGTCGCCTGCCACAAAGAAGAGCAGGCAGTGGTCGGCGTCGCCCAGCATGCGGTTAGCGCGGAACATCATGCTGAGGCCATTGCTCAGGCTTCCGCCACGGAACGCGACCAGCGGCGTGCCGCTCTTGCCAATATTCCGCTACCGACCAAGAGCCTTTATGTAGACGTGCATGAGCCGGGCGCGTGGGCCAATCCATTCCTGTCAGTCGACGCCGACCGGCTGGACCTGCGGGTAACCATGACTGACGCTAACCCCAGCACACTCGGGCAAGGGACCATGCTTCGGCCTGAAGCCGCCCGCCGCCAGGAGATCCAGTTGCGCCCCGCCGATCTGGCCGAGGCATTGGTTGCGCTACCCCCCGGCGCGTGGCGCTATGGCCGCGTGATCGCCGTAGCGGAGTCGCCCCTTGCCAACAGCAAAGACCGCCCCAAAGTTCGCCGCAATTTAGAGACCGCAATCAAAGAATTGAACGACCTTGGCATTGTGGTTGAGGAGTGGCCCACGCGGTAATCCATATGCAAAACGCCAGTGATTGCAAGTATTCCGCCTGCTCGCAACCGTTTACCTTGCTCGCTTCCCTCAGCTTGAAGTCGGTTGCCGCCTCTGTTAGTTCTCACGAAAGACAGGTTTACAATTGATAAACTGACAGATAGCACAGAAGCGAAGGCAGCCGCCCATCTTCGCGCATCATTCAGCTTGGGTGGATCTAACACTTGGAGAGAAAGGGGGCCTGGCGCGGTCGCGCGACGATCTTCATGCGTGGCGTTCACAAGGCCCACAGTGTGAATGATCGGCTGGTATGGGTTGCCGATTCTTTTGAGGGGTTGCCCGCACCCGACCCAGACCTGTTTCCGCTTGAAGCGAAAGCGCAGGCGGGTTCTGTCATACAAAGGGCCTATCATAAACTGGCTGTTGGACTGGAAGAAGTGCAACGAAACTTCGTCGCGTACGGGCTCTTGGATGACCAGGTCAAATTTCTAAAGGGCTGGTTCAAGGACACTCTCCCAACTGCGCCGATCGGAACTCTGTCCCTGATGCGGCTTGACGGAGGCTTTTACGAATCGACAAGAGATGGGCTCGATTCCCTGTTTGACCGTCTTTCAATTGGGGGAGCTGGGTATCCGCTTTATTCACCAAACCGCAACCGGTAGGGCAACGGCTGTCGCGTTTGCTCAACCCATTGGGGCCTGGTGAGTGAAGCGGATACCCAGCTTGGGGGATTCGTGATCATCAATGATTACGGCGAGGATTCCTGGACGTATTGCCGAAAAGCGGTCGACGAATTCCGGCTTGAACGGCAGATTGCAGACCCGCTGATCGCGGTAGATTCAAGGGGTTCTTATTGGCAACGCTCAAGCTGACATCGGAGCGCGCTTAATACTCAAACTATCTTCTTTCCCGGAGGCAGGATTTCTGCCGGCGCGGTTGGCCTTGCCGAATTCGCGGAAGCTGGGCTCTGAGCACGGTCTGCTGATTTTTGAAATCACCCTCCCAGCGCAGCGCGCTACCATTACCCGGTGAGCACTTCGTCCTTTTCTTCCTTTCCTATCCTGACGAACCAGCCTCCGCTGGATCACGAGCAGTTTGCCGCGCACCGCGAGCTCGAGTCAATTCTCAAGAGCACCTTTCGCGGCGACGTCTGCTTCGATCTTGGCTCCCGCGCGCTTTACGCCGCTGACTCCTCCAATTACCGCCAGCTCCCCGTAGGAGTTGTGATGCCCAGGGACGCCGCCGATGTGGAGGCTGCGCTAGCGGCCTGCCGAGCCACTGGCGCCGCCGTGCTGCCTCGCGGCGCCGGAACCAGCCTGGCCGGCCAGTGTGCCAACGTCGCGGTTGTCTTCGATTATTCCCGGTACATGCATGGCCTCATCTCGATTGATCCGGGCGCCAAACTGGCTCGCGTGCAGCCGGGCATCGTTCTCGACCGCGTGCGCGAAGCTGCGGAAGTGCACCACCTGACGTACGCACCTGATCCCGCAACGCACAGCCGCTGCACGCTGGGCGGCATGATCGGCAACAACAGTTGCGGTGTTCACGGCCTCTTGGGCGGCAAGGTGGTGGACAACGTCGAATCGATGGACATTGTTCTCTATGACGGGACGCGCATGACGGTCGGCCGCACCAACCCCGAGGAACTCGAAGCAGCGATCCGCGCTGGCGGCCGCATCGGGGAGATCTACGCAGGCCTGGCTCGGCTGCGCGACCGATATGGCAACTTGATCCGGGAAAGTTTCCCGCGAATTCCACGCCGCGTCTCCGGCTACAACCTCGACGATCTGCTCCCTGAAAACGGCTTTCATGTTGCCCGGGCGCTCGTGGGGAGCGAGGGCACCTGCGCCAACGTCGTCTCCGCCACGCTGAATCTCACCGCAAGCCCGCCTTTCCGCGTGCTCACCGCGCTGGCTTTCGACGACGCATTCATCGCCGCTGATGCGGTTCCTCGTACGCTCGAGCATGGCCCCATCGGATTGGAAGGCTTTGACACCATGCTCGTCGACTTTATGCGCCGCAAGCGCCTCGCCGTCGATGATGTTGCGCTTTTGCCGCCGGGCGTGGGCTTTCTTCTGGTCGAGATGGGGGCGTGGGACGCCGCTGAAGCGCGCGCCAAGGCCGAATCGCTGGTCCGTGCCACGCAGACCTGGCCTGATGTCCCCACGGCGTGCATCTACTCCGCCGCGGAAGCCACTCGTGTCTGGTATGTGCGCGAGTCCGCGCTTGGCGCAATGGTATTCGTTCCCGGCGAGCCTGACCGCTTCGAGGGCTGGGAAGACGCGGCCGTCCCGCCTGCTCAACTGGGCGCCTATCTCCGCGGAATTTCCGCCCTCATGGCCGAATACGGCTACCGCAGCCCGCTCTACGGGCATTATGGCCAGGGCTGCGTGCACATGCGCATCAATTTCGACTTCGGCACCGCCGAGGGCTTGCGCTGCTTCCGCGAGTTCATTGGGCGCGCTGCCGATCTGGTGCTCAGCTTCGGTGGATCGCTCAGCGGTGAGCATGGCGACGGCCAGGCCCGCGCTGCGCTGCTGCCCAAGATGTTTGGCCCGGAGTTGATGGGGGCGTTCCGCGAGTTCAAGGCGCTCTGGGATCCCGACAATCGCATGAATCCCGGCAAGCTGGTCGATGCCGTTCGCGTCTACGACCCAGCTGAGAATCTCCGTCATGCCCAGCACAGGCCCGGAGAATCCTGGAAAGCTCAGGAAACTCACTTCGCATTTGCAGTCGATGGTGGCTCGTTCGAACGCGCCACCGAGCGCTGCGTTGGCGTGGGCGCATGCCGCAAGGCCGATGGTGGCGTCATGTGCCCGAGCTATCGCGCAACGGGTCAGGAAAAGCACTCCACCCGAGGCCGTGCGCGCCTGCTGTGGGAGATGCTGGCCGGTGCGCTGCGCCAAGAAGGCTTCCGAAGTGAGGTCGTCCACGAGGCGCTCGATCTCTGCCTCAGTTGCAAGGCATGCAAGACCGAATGCCCCGTGCAAGTGGACATGGCCGCGTACAAGTCAGAGTTCTTGGCGCAACGCTACAAGGGCCGGATTCATCCCTTGCAACATTATGTGTTCGGCTATGCCGACAAGCTGGCACGTTGGGGTTCGCTGACCCCGGCTCTGACCAACGCGCTGCTCACTGGGCCCGTCACCAGCCGACTCATCAAGTGGATGGTTGGAGTGGCGCAACAACGAGATCTACCCCGCCTGGCGGCGCGGAGCTTCCTGAAAGGACGAGCCGCAGCCGCAGTACCGGAAGGGCAGGTGGTGTTGCTGTGGCCGGATACCTGGAATAACTACTACCACCCGCAGACGCTCGCTGCCGCCGAGTCGGTGCTCACCCAGGCGGGATTCCGGGTTGAGACTCCGCGCGGACATATCTGCTGCGGGCGCCCACTTTACGATTTCGGCCTGCTCGGCGCTGCACGCGACTATCTGGCCAAAGTTCTCAGCCGGATGGCTCCGCAGATCGAAGCGGGCCTGCCGTTCATTTTCCTGGAGCCGAGTTGCGCCAGCGTCTTCAAGGACGAGATCCTCGAACTTTTCCCGCATGATCCTCGCGCCAAACGTCTGAGTGTACAGGTCTGGCTCCTCGCCGATTGGCTTGCCGCCAAAGCGCCGGAATGGGCCGTGGGCCGGCTCACCGGTGCCCACATTTTGCTCCACGGCCACTGCCACCATAAGGCGGTCTTTGGCGGTCCAGTCAGCGAGATAGCCCTGCTGCGCCAGGCAGGAGCGACGGTCGAGCCCATCCAGGCCGGGTGCTGCGGCATGGCGGGCCCATTTGGCTTTGAAGTTGACAAGTTTGAGGTTTCAAAGACCATCGCCCAGGACGGCCTGCTGCCGGCGGTCGAGTCCGCCGGGCCCATGACGCTCATCGTCGCCGACGGCTTCAGTTGCCGCGAACAAATCGCCCAGCTGTCTGACCGGAAGGCCATGCACTTTGCCGAGGTTCTGGCTCGCAATTGCGGCTGCGCTGGATGAGAGTTTAATCGGGAGATATTTAGGGTCAGCCCTGGCCGCGAATGGGCAAGTTCCGGCCTGTGAAATGTGTCGGCCTGTGATCAAAAACAGACAGCTATACCGCAATCCTTGGGTGTATCGTTTTTATAAGGAGCAGGTAAGCTTCTACTTGAGAAGAGCTTGCAACCCGAGCCGCGGCAAGTGAATCCAATACACACAAGACGCCGCGAAGTCTCATTCGGACCGGGGCGCGCAAGTGGCTTCGAGCCGCTGATTCAGGAATCCGGTCCCGTAAATGAATTGCGATTTGCGGCAAAGCCAGCAGTTTTGAAAGGCTCAGGCATTCTTAACCTGAGCGGAGGGAGATCATTCGTCATGGCAGAAGAAAGCAAGATACACCATTTGGGTTGGTTTATAGCTGGATTGGGAGTGGGCGCGCTGGTGGGGATTCTGTATGCCCCCAAGAGCGGCCGTGAAACCCGCGAAGACCTCGCGAACAGCGCCCGCGAGGGTACCGAGTACGTGCGCGCCAAAACCAAGCAGGCCGCTGAACAAGTGAGCGCCATGGTCGACCAGAGCAAAGAGCAGTTGAGCGACCTTATGGATCGTGGCAGGGAACAGATGAGCGACTATGTGGGTCGCAGCCGCGAGGCTGTAGATCGCGGGCGGGCGCAGTGGGAAGAGTTTGTGGAACGGGGCAAGGGCATCGTCGCAGACCAGACCACGCGCGTGGCCGCAGCTGTGGATGCGGGGCGCGAGGCTTACAGAAACAACGCCGACGGCAAGTCATAGTACGCAACTGCGGTCTTCCTCCGGAAGCGATGCTGTATCTGTGTCCTGTTGTTCGATTGTTTGCTTGGAACCAGCGCATGATGGCCTGATTGGGCCTCACGCGCTGGTTCCAAAGCGAACGCTCAAGTTGCCCAGTGGCCGAGTTGAAACGGTTGTCGCAAGTCCGCAGATGTCCTGCGCGAGATCACACCGATGCAAAGTTTGAACCATGACACCATCGAATTAATCCTGATCGCCGTGACCACGGCTGCTGTATTGCTCCAGGCGTTTGTTCTGCTTGCGATGTTTATTGGGCTGCGGAAGACATCGCGCTCCATGCTTCAGCAGATCGAGGAACTGAAATCCACGGTCACTCCCCTGATCGACAATGCGCGGGGACTCATGGATCGCGTTGGTCCCAAGGTTGAGCGGACCACCGCCGACATTGAGGAGATTGTGCGCGGCTTGAAGGCGCAAGCCGCCGAGGCGGAAGCATCGGCCTCGGAGATTCTCGAACGCGTGCGCGTGCAGGCCAGCCGGCTTGATGAGATGTTCTCCAACGCGCTCAATACGGTTGACCGAGCCGCCGACTATGTGACCAACGTAGTCAATCGGCCAGTGCGCCAGGTTTCTGGCGTGTTGGCGGCGATCAGGGCGATTGTCGACTCCCTGCGCGGGTCTGCCCGCGAACCCCGCGAGACCCACTCTGCCCGCGACCGGGACACCTTCATTTAAGACCTCTTCGTAGGATGACCGCTTTCTGGGAGGACAGCCGTATGCGGCCGCGTTTTCTTTTGGCGCTTGGGTTTTCTGTGGCCTTGCTGACGGGTTGGGCCAGCGCCCAAGCCGCGCCCCCAGCGATGCTTCTGGCTCTTTCAAAGCAGGATCATACGTTGTCCCTCATCGATCCGGTAAATCTGAACGTGTTGGCGCGCATCCCCGTGGGCGACGACCCGCATGAGGTGGTTGCGTCGGCGGACGGCAAGACTGCCTACGTCTCCAACTACGGATTTGGCGCCTTTCATACTCTCGCGATGATCGACCTTGTGGGACAAAAGCAGCTTGGGTTCATCGATCTGGGTGCGCTGCGCGGACCGCATGGGTTGGTGTTTGAGAAGGGCAAAGTCTGGTTTACCGCCGAGGCCGCCAAGGCCATTGGCAGCTACGATCCCGCGACCGCGAAGATCGATTGGATCCTGGGAACCGGCCAGGACCGGACCCACATGCTCTATGTCTTTCCCGATGGCAAACGCATACTCACGACCAATGTGAACTCCGCCACGATGACGATCATGGAAAAGACCGAGGGCCGCGCCGGGGGACCGCTTCCGGGAATGGGTGCTCCCCCTCCGGGCGGGTCGCAAACTGGGGGACCACACCCAGGCGGGCCGCCACCACCGCCGGGCGGCGACTGGAAGCTTACCGTCATTCCCGTTGGCCGCGGATCGGAGGGATTCGACGTCTCTCCGGACGGGAAGGAAGCCTGGGTGGCCAACGCAGGGGACGGCACGGTTTCGATCATCGACATTGCTGCCAAAGCAGTGGTGGATACCCTGGCCGTCAATGTGCCCGGCGCAAACAGGCTCAAGTTCACACCGGACGGAAAGCAGGTACTGGTCACCCCCGGCTCGGCCCTGGTGATTCTCGATGCTGCCACGCGCAAGGAAGTGAAGCGGCTGCCTGGCGTCCACGGGTCAGGCGGAATCCAGATGGAACCGGACGGCGCACGGGCATACGTAGCCTGCGGGCGTGATGGTTACGTCGCGGTGATTGACCTGAAGGCGCTTGAATTGGTTGGACACATCGACGTAGCCGGGCCGGACGGTCTGGCATGGGCAGTCAGGCAGTAGGAGCTAGACGATCCACCCGCCGCCAACCACTTCATCGCCATCGTAAAAAACAGCCGATTGGCCTGGAGTGACAGCGCGCTGAGGTTCGTCGAAGGTGGCAATCACCTCATCCGCGCTTAAAGGAGCCAGCGTTGCCCACGCCGGCTCGTGGCGATGGCGAATCTTGGCGCGCACCCGCATGGGGGCCACCAGCTCGGGAATGCTGATCCAGTTGAGCCGGTTGGCGCGCAAGCTGCGGGTGGCCAGCTCGGCGTCCGCGCCCACAGTGACGCGGTGGCTGGCCGGGTCGATATTCAGCACATAAAGCGGCGACGGAGAGCTGACGCCGAGTCCCTTCCGCTGACCCACCGTGAAGTTGGAGATAGCCTCATGCCGCCCGAGGACATCGCCGTTCGAGGCGACGAGCTCGCCGGCAGTCTCAGGAGCCAGCTCACCCTGCTCCTCAAGATAGGCAGTAAGGAACTGCTTGTAATCGCCCCCGGGGATGAAGCATATCTCCTGCGAGTCGGGCTTCTCGGCCAGCGCCAGCCCCCGCTGGCGGGCCACCTCGCGCACCTCCGCCTTGGTCAGACGGCCCAGCGGAAACAGCGTTCGCGACAACTGCTGCTGAGTCAAGCCAAACAGGAAGTAGGTCTGGTCCTTCGCCCGGTCCGCGGGTCGCTTGAGAATCCAGCGGTTGCGGGCAGGGTCATACTCGTTGATCGCGTAGTGGCCGGTGGCGATGCGGTCAGCGCCAATGGAGCGGGCGGTCTGCAGCAACTGGTCAAACTTCAAATGGTTGTTGCACAGGGAGCAGGGAATTGGCGTGCGTCCAGCCAGGTATTCGCTCACAAACGGCCGCACCACATCCTGCTCGAACCGCTCCTGCTGGTTGACGACGTAGTAGGGGATGCCCAGGTGCTCGGCCACTCGGCGCGCGTCATACACATCAGCGAGCGAGCAGCATCGCCCCGCCTTGGGCGCATCGGGGATGCCGTGCTTTCCGGCCAGCCGCGTCTGGTCCCAAAGCTGAAGCGTGAGCCCCACAACGGCATTCTGCGAAGCGCCGGAGCCGTCGCCCTCGTGAGCGAGCATCGCCGCAGCCGTCGAGGAGTCGACCCCTCCGGACATGGCTACGGCGATGGTTGTGCTCTCAGTCATGGGCTTTCAAAGCCAGCGTAGTTAGCGGGGTCAGCGATGTTTGCTTAGCTCCGCTAACAGCGCTAACCGCGCTAACTCTGCTCAATCAACCTCATCCCAGCGTTCCGGCAGCCACCGGTGCCAGCGCGCGCAGATGCTCCACAGCCTGGGGAACAACCTGCAAAACATGGTCAATGTCTGCCCCGGTTGCGGTCTTCAGCAAGCTGAAGCGCAGGCTGGCGCGGGCCCTGGTCTTGTCAAGTCCCATGGCCATCAGCACATGGCTGGGCTCAGTCGCTCCCGAGTGGCAGGCCGACCCGCCCGAGATGGAAACCCCCTTCAGGTCCAGCGCGATTACCAGCGCTTCACCCTCAAGCTGGTCGAACCAGATATTGGTGGTGTTGGCCACACGGGGAACCGGCTGGTCGCCATCACGGGCCCCGTTGACGCCGGTGCCTGGAATTCGCAGAATGGCCTCTTCCAGCCAGTTGCGCATCGTGGCCAACCGCCCGATCGTTCCGTCCGCAAGGCTGTGCATGGCCAGTTCCGCAGCCTTTGCCAGGCCCACAATTCCGGGTACGTTCTCCGTGCCAGCGCGTTGGCGGCGCTCATGGCTACCGCCTACCAGCAGCGGCTCAACGGGAGTGCCGCGGCGTACAAACATGGCTCCTATGCCCTTGGGGCCATGCATCTTGTGGGCGCTGATCGAAAGCATGTGGCAGCCGAAGCGGCGCACGTCAAATTCAACCTTGCCGGCACCCTGCACAGCGTCGATGTGGAAGAAGATCCCGGTCTCGGCGGCGATCTTGCCGATTGCCTCTACTGGCTGCAGCACGCCGGTCTCATTGTTTGCCAGCATTACGCTGATGAGCCGGGTCTCGGGGCGGATGGCGCGCCGGATGTCCATTGGATTGATCAGACCGCTGGGCTCGGGCACCACAAAAGTCGTCTCGATGTTGTTCCGGGCCAGCCGCTTGGCCGCCTCCAGAATCGCAGAATGCTCAATCGAGGTGGTGATAAAGTGGTCGCCGGGGTGCAAAATCCCAAATATCGCAGTATTGTCGCCCTCGGTGCCTCCGGAGTTGAACACAACCTCGGCTTCGTGGCAGTTGAAGAACTCAGTGATGGTCTCGCGGGCCCGGTTCACGGCGGAGTGCGCCTGCTGCCCGTGCAGGTGGATCGAAGAGGCATTGCCAAAGTGCTCCATCCAATACGGGCGCATGGCCTCCATGACCTCCGGCAGCAGGGGGGTGGTGGCATTGGCGTCCATATAGACTCTTCGCATCGTGGCAGTCCCCTTCTTGTTGATTGTAAGGGCAATTCGGATATTTCGCCCGGTTCGTCACAGTGAATGGAAGATTCACAACTCTGTGCTGTCGGATTTCAATGCTGGTCTGGTAGATTTCCTGTCATGCGGCACAAGTCGCAGGAGGAGACATTTCATGTACAAATCCACACAAAACAGCGGCAATCTTGTTGGCCGCATCCTTGCCTGTTGCCTGCTGGCCGCCACATCCACGCTCGTTTCTGCTCAGGCCGCCGCTCCCGCCAAGCCTGCTGTCGGCACTCCCATGGCCCCATCCGCGGAGTACGGAAAGCTGCTCAGTATCCTTGAGAAGGAGTTTGTGAGCGCCGCAGAGGCCATGCCTGAGGACAAGTACAACTTTGCCCCCCCGGCCACCTTGGGCGATTTCAAGGGCGTGCGCACATTTGGCGAACAGGTCAAGCACGTGGCGCAGGCCAACGGGTACTTCTTTCACGATCCCAGCAAGCCGATGGTCGACGATAGCGCCGACTTTGACAAGCTGAAGACTAAAGTCGAGATTGTAAAGGCGCTGAAAGACTCCTTTGTTCAAGCCCAGGCGTATGTAGATTCCATCACCCCGGAAAATGCTTTTGTCATGACTGCAAATGGCACGCGTGGGGAGATGGCCGCCTTCGGCATGGCTCACCTCATGGATCACTACGGTCAGATGGTTGTGTACCTGCGCATGAACGGAATCATTCCCCCTGCCAGCCGTGGCGGGATGTAGTTCTTTGTCCAGGATTGGGATGGCTCGAGGCATAACGAAGTGCCCCAGCGAGGGGATTCTCACGCTGGGGCGAAGATCGGCTTTGCCGGGGGAACGCTACCGGGCAAGATGGCTCAGTTGGCCAAATCTGGCAGGCGATTTACTATTCAATATCGTGATCGTGAAGGTCATGACCCCGCGTGTCATGTTCCGGCATTTGGTCGAGCAGGACCACGTTGAGCAGCGACTTATGCACCTGGATTCGGCCGTTGTATGTGATAAAGCCGAGTTTGCGAAACCGGTTCATAAAGAAGCTTACGCGAGAGCGGGTGGTGCCGATCATCTCAGCCAGGGTCTCTTGCGTAATCGGCGGGATGAATCTTTCGTGTACACCGGGCTTTCCAAATTCAGCCATGATTAACAGAATCCGTGCAAGGCGCTTCTCGCTCGAGTTGAAGAGCTGATCGACAAGGTCGGCCTGGGTTCTCATGCTGCGCGCAAGAAGGAATTTCAGGAGGATGTCGGCGAATGCAGGCTCGTCATGCATGACGCGGATCATTTCGTCTCTCCCAATCCTGAGCGCCGTGCTGGCGTTCAAGGCGGTGGCCGTAGCCAGGCGCAGCCCAGGCACTGTCGCCAACGACTCTTCACCCACAAAGTCGCCCGCAGTGAGAAGCGTGATGGTCGCTTCCTTTCCATATTGCGAAACGACCGTAAGCTTAGCTCTGCCACTCTGAAGATAGAAGACCGAGTCGTTCGGATCGCCTTGGGTGAAAAAGGTCTCCCCCGGCTTGAATTCCATGATTTTTCTACCCAGGCCGGCGTTCGCGAGAAATGCGGCAGGATCGAATTTCGAGTTGTTGGGTGTGTTGGGCGCGGGAATCAATAGTCTTCCTCTTTGCAATCGTGTTCATTCGTCGTGAAGGATTCATGCACGAGAAGGAGAACCAATCGGTTGGTACCCTGAATCGGAGCGAATCGCTCGGTCACGGCAATGCTGAATCGCCGCTTCGGGAGCGCCACATATCCTGAAACGAATTCTCCAATAGCTCAATCCAACTACTCTCTGTCTATCATCACTCGGGGCCGGATATCCTGTCTGGTCTATTTTGCTCTAGCTGGAGAATGCCAGGAAGAGGGGCGCGCCAGGGGTTGCGGGGCGTTGATCGGCGCCCAAGCAAGCGATGTAACTGAATCGGATTTCTTGGCCGCGGTCAAGGGCATTCGCTGGAACGCGCATGGAGAGTGGAACAGAAGACAGAAGCCGTTTTTGCTCCTCTCTGGCATAAAATCCGGGACTTGGGCTGGGCTCCATTTCCGGTCTACAATCGGGATGGAGAACTACGATGTCCCAGTTGAGCAGAACGGGCGTCTCGCTCGAAGACGGCCTTTTGAAAGAATTCGATCGGCTCATTTCCAAACGTGGCTACGCAAACCGATCAGAGGCGTTCCGCGATCTTATCCGTGAGGCGCTGCTGACTGAAATCGTTGAATCGAACAAGCCGGTTGTCGGCACCTTGACCCTGGTTTACGACCATCACATTCCAAATCTGGCGCAGAAACTGACTGAAGTGCAACACACTGCGGGGGCAATGATCCTTGCGGCAACGCATGTTCATCTGGATCATCATTACTGCCTTGAAGTCATCATCATGAAGGGCAAAAGCAAAGACCTCCAGTCGGTGGCGGACGGCATGTTGGCCCTGCGCGGAGTGGAGCGGGGTAAACTCGTCCTGACCAACTCCGGTGCAAGCCTCAAGAGCGCTCCGCACGCGCATCCGCACTAGACTCCAGGCCTGCGTGCCACCCCTGATTCGCATGGTTTCAAAAATCGTGTTACGATTTTGAGTTGGGTTTCCGGCTCCAGGATTCCGAGCCGTACATGATCCGACGACCACGGAATGCGGCAGACTGCTTTGCCGGTCAGATTCAGCTTTATCCATGCCGGTTGCCTGCAATTTGAAGGAACCAGATGCCATCCCTCCTGCGGACGTTATTTAACGACCAACCGGGCAGCACCAAGGCGAAGGTGATCGGTATCTACGCCCTGTTGCTGGTGTTCAATGTGGGGGCATGGGGCTGGGCTCTGGTCGCTTTTCACGGGTTTCCGGTGCTTTTGGGCACTGCGTTTCTTGCGTATAGCTTTGGACTTCGCCACGCCGTTGACGCAGATCATATCGCTGCCATCGACAATGTCACCCGTAAGCTCATGCAGCAGGGGAAGCGGCCTGTTTCGGTAGGGCTGATGTTCTCGCTCGGGCATTCCACGGTCGTCATCGTGGGCTCCCTCGCCATTGCGGCCACTGCGCTCGCACTCCAGCATCGCATCGACGCAGTGAGGCAGATTGGAAGTCTGATCGGCACGCTGGTGTCTGCTTTATTTCTTTTCGCCATTGCGATCGTCAATTTGATTGTTCTGCTGTCGATTTATCGCAGTTTCAAGCGGGTGCGGCGCGGAGAGCCTTTTGTGGATGAAGACTTTGACATGCTGCTCGGCAGTCGCGGCTTTCTTTCCCGCTTGTTTCGTCCCATGTTCAACCTGATCCAGCGCAGCTGGCACATGTATCCGCTTGGCGTTCTGTTCGGGCTCGGATTCGATACCGCCACCGAAATCGGCCTATTGGGAATCTCTGCTGCCGAAGCTTCAAAAGGGCTATCGCTCTGGTCGATCCTCGTATTCCCAGCTCTCTTTGCGGCGGGTATGTCGCTGATCGATTCGACTGACAATATCCTCATGCTGGGAGCCTATGGCTGGGCCTTCGTCAAGCCGATCCGCAAGCTCTACTACAACATCACCATTACCTCGGTATCCGTTGTCGTGGCGTTTGCGGTGGGCGGCATCGAAGCTCTCGGGCTGTTGGCTGGGCAGTTCCATTTGACGGGCAGGTTGTGGGGACTGGTCGGCAAGCTCAACGATAACTTTGGCGTGCTGGGGTACTGCATAGTCGCGCTCTTTGCCGTGAGCTGGATATTATCGATTGCAATTTATAAGTGGCGGCGCTTCGACGATCTCGAATTCAGCGCCAGAGATGCGGGTTAGCATGGGTGGACAGTCTAAACTTTGTGCCATCGGCATTGTTGGCGCACCGCAGCGTGAACGGGCCCTGAGTACCAAGGCTAAGGGTGACTGACCGCCTTGGCGCCTTTGCCCTTGAAGATAGCGTGGTGGATGTCCGGCCAAAACTCGTGGAACACGAATTGTATCGAGTCGTACGTAATGTCGAGCCCCCAATTGCGCAACCCATTTGCGACGGTTTATTCCTTGGTCGGATAGTAGAAAATGGATATGCTGGCCGCCGCGGCCGAACCGATGACCTCAGAGTAATTGAACGTTGGCTTATCCTTTTCCGTCCGCGTCACCACCCCACGGCTCAGCGAGTAGCCTGCCCGCTTCCAGAAACTGCCGCCTTCCTTGCCCATAGCATAGTAGCGGGAATCTTCGTGCGTAATCGCCGGAACAATCAGCTCAACAAAATAGTTTTCGACCGACTGGTCGGCCACAGTGTGCCAGTAATATCGGGCGAAACCCGCCGCTCCCTGATGAAACTCCGGGGTTGACTTTGTCAAAAACGAATCTGCCGCGATAAATCCAGCGAAGAACAGCGATGTGTAGTCGTAGTTGTCCTCGGTAGCTGTCACCAGCTTCTCCCGCGTGGTCTCCTTGGGCACGTTCGCGCCCGCGGTCACTGAGCGGAAGTTGGGCAGCATCCCCATGATGCGCCTGGGCTGTTCCTCGTAGGCAGGTTCGGCGGGCGTGGTTGTGGACTGAGCCGCGCTCGGCGCGTCGGGCAGCGGTGCGGGCGCGCTCTGCGCAGGCGAGGGCTGCGCTGGAGTGATTTGTGCAGGCGGGCTTTGCGCGGGTGGGTTCTGCTCCGGTGGATCTGCTGCCCCGCGCACAATTTGCAAATTAAAAAACAAATGGCGCAAGCTGCTGAACGCCCCATCCGCCCATCGAATCTGCCCATGTAAAGCTTCCTAACTTTTCGAACAAAACGCGGAGTTGCATTCGCACCAAAGCGCTCTATGACCCGCTCAACCGCCAGATCGTCGAATCTGAATCGGTGCTTGCCAATTCACTTGAAAGCGAACCTGGCCCTGATTATGCACACGCATGTCTAAGTCCGTTAGCTGCTGACCTTGATGCCTGGTCTTGAGACAAAGGAATTCAAGCCAGGAAGTGAGGGGAAAAGCAGAATTTCCGGAGAGAAGTCGTCGCTTGGGAAAGGGCTTTGCAAAGATTGTAGCGCATGCAAACATCGTCGCGACAGCAGAGGATCCTGGAACTCAGGGCGTTGGGGGCGTCCGGCCCAATTTGCCCCACTTTCTTTGAAAGGAAGAGCTTCACAGGTGCCAACGGGGCAACCGTGGCAGTGAGCGGAATCCAAGGTCTCAAAACTGAGGTCCGGGAAACCCTGCGTTGCGGCTGTCGAGAAGTTAGGAAAGTTTGAACGCCTTCACGGCGATGGCGTTGGGGGCGCGGCCAGTGGGAAGCATAGTGAAGAGCGAGCGAGAGGCGGTGCGGACGACAGCGACATCTGCGGAGCGCGCATCGACGACGAAGAGCAGCAGGCCGGAGCTGGAAAAGGCGAGAGCGAAAGGGCCGTCGCCTACGTGGATGGACCCGATGCGCCTGCCGTCCTCGATTGCGTAGACGCTGACCCATTGAGAGCGGAGATTGCCTACGTAGAGCATGGTGTTGTCGGCTGAGACAAGTCCGCGAACGGGGTCATCGCCAATCATGTAGGCGCCGCCCACTTCGTCAGTGCCGGCGTAAATCTCAGAGATGGAGTCGGAGACAGAGTTGGAGACGAAGATCTCGCCGCCATCTGGCTTGAGTGCCAGTTGGACGGGGGCGCGGCCGACATCGAGAAACGTCTCAAGCCGGTCAGGCTGGTCGGGATTGAACTTCGAGTGGGCAAGTGCGATGACGATGACCTGGTGACCGGCGGCGCAGGCTACGAATGTCTTGGTGGAGTCAGGCAGGATGACGGCATCGCTGGCGCCGGGACAGCCCGCGAAGACTGCGCGGATTTTTCCGGTAGCGGGATCGATGATGCTGACGTTGTTACCCCGGCGGTTGGCGACAACGAGAGACTTGCCGTCTGGTGCGATGCGAGCGGAATCGGGCTCCAAGCCGGTGCTGATCTGGGCAATCTCTCGTCGGGCCTTGAGGTCGAGGACGGAGACTGTGTTAGAGCCTGAGTTGGCTACGTAAGCTAGGGATCCGTCCGAATCAAGGTCAATCGAGACCGGCTGGTGGTGAACGGGAATGGTGCCGGCGACGGAGTTGTTTTCAGTATTGATGACGGAGACTGAACCATCGCCTCCTATGAGGCCGGAGTTCACCACATAGACTTCGTTGCGGGTGGGGCTGGCGGTGACGGCCACAGGATTGCGGCCGACGGGCAGCTCCCGATCGATGCGGACATTGACTGCGTCGAGCACGGTCACGGTCCCGCTGCCGCCGTTGGTGATGTAGGCGTACTCGCGGTAGTTGGGTGGGTACTGCGGGAAGTCGTGCGTGCCGCAGGCGGTGAGGGCGAGCGCCAGCAAGGCGAAGACGGTGGTGCGGGCGCTTCGCATCCCAGGATTCGGCAGCGAGACGTGGGGCGCCCGACTTCCTGATTTGTGGTCTCCCACCCTTTCGACAAAAAGCCGTCGCAAGGATGGGGCACCCAACCTGTTTTGGGGGACTGTCATGTGGTTAAACTTCTGCGGCGATGTGGATGCCTCGGGGGAGGTGGCGGGCAACCACCGAGGCGATCTGCTCGATCTCGTCCATCATGGTGACAAACTGGGCGGGATAGATGGATTGAGGGCCGTCAGACAGGGCCTTTTCGGGCTGATGATGGACTTCAACCATGATTCCGTCGGCGCCGGTGGCGATGGCGGCGCGCGCCATGGGTAGGACGCTGTCGCGTCGGCCGGTGCCGTGGCTGGGGTCGACCAGAATTGGCAGATGGCTGAGACGCCTGATGGCGGGAATGATGCTGAGGTCGAGCGTGTTGCGGGAGTGGTCAGCAAAGGTGCGGACGCCGCGCTCGCACAGGATGACCTGGTAGTTGCCCTCGCTCATGATGTACTCGGCGGACATGAGGAATTCTTCCAACGTGGCGGAGAGGCCGCGCTTGAGCAGGACGGGTTTACGGAGGCGGCCGGCGCGCTTGAGCAGCGAGAAGTTCTGCATGTTGCGCGCGCCGATCTGAATGACATCTGCCCACTCAGCGACGAGTTCGAGAGATTCGTTGTCAATCGCTTCAGTGACGATGCGCAGGCCGAACCGGTCGCGAATCTCGGCCATGATGCGAAGGGCTTCAAGGCCGAGGCCTTGAAATGCATAAGGGGATGTGCGGGGCTTGAACGCGCCGCCGCGGAAGAACTGCGCGCCAGCCGCAGCCACTTGTTCGGCGATGGCGAAGGCCTGGGCTGGCGTTTCAATCGAGCAAGGCCCGGCGACGATCGCCAGGTTGCGGCCGCCGATGCTGGCGTCAGTGCCTGGGAAGGCGATGATCGTGTCTTCTTCTTTGACGTCGCGGCTGGCCAGCTTGTAAGCCTTGGAGACGCGGATCACTTCTGCGACTCCGGAGAGCGATTCAAGATTGCCACGGTCAACCTCACCTTTATTGCCGGTGATGCCGATGGCGGTGCGCTGGGCTCCGGGAAGTGGATGAGCACGGAATCCCAACTGTGCAATGTGCTCGCAGACGGCCTGGACTTGCTCCGGCGTGGCCTGCGCTTTCATGACGACCAACATGGTTTGTCCCTCAAGCCATCAGTTTAACGGCTATGAAGGCGATGGGCAATTTGATTCGGGAATGCGGCGGCCCCGCGTGACGCACACGGGTTCTGAAGCTGGTGCTCGTTTCCGGGCCGAAAGCGGATGGGAAAGTGACAACGCAGATCTGAGGAGATGGGGTGTCTTGGGAGGTGCGAGGGTCTTCAGTTGCCTTCGCTGCCGGTGTTGGAGCCTGCTTTGGCTGCAACAATCGCTGGAGCGATCACCATTCCGATAAAAGCCAGGGCAATTAGAAAGTCATGCATGGGATTGACTCCTTGGGCGGCTCGTCTGAGCCTGCCTATATTTTGATCATCGGCGTGTTTCGCAGAAACTCACTGATTACTCATCCCTAGTTTTATGAGATGGTGACGCTCATAGCACTCCCACGAAAGTGCCATGCCAATTTGGGACGGAGCAAGGAGCGGATTTGGCAGGGGTCGCCGGTGTTCTTTAAATATAGAACGATGGAGGCGGTTGGTCGAATATCTACAGACTATCGCGAGTTGTCTGCCTTGCGGGTGGCTCTGCGCCTTTGCGCCCGCCATTTGAGGCCTAGCCAAGCCAGGTAGCCGAGCTGAATAACCCAGGTTACGGTGTAGGCGGCAACAACGAATTGGTGGTCGAGAATCTCTTTTGCGTCCATGAACTTGTCCTTTTGGTGCAAATTCCTGAGTTACGACTAGGCGTCGAGGGCTTCCTGAGCTTCATTCGCGGCGATTCTCTGTTGCCGGCGTTCTACATAGTAGCGGAAGCACAACACCAGCATGCCCCACGCGAACCAGGCCAGGATGTTCCAGCCGAAAGCGTGGAGCATCAGCGGGTCCCTGAAGCCGGAGTCGGAGTCACCCCCAAAGACAGGCGCGGGATGTTGGGTGCGAAACCAGCGGTTGGACATGTACACGATCGGCACGTCAAGGGCGCCGAAGATGCCCAGGACGGCTGCGAGGGTCTGTACCTGTGGCCCCGCGGCAAAGCGGCGCAGGAGCAGGTAGCTGACGTAAATGAGCCACAGGACCAGGGTGGTGGTCAGTCGCCAGTCCCAGGTCCACCAGATGCCCCAGGCTCGGCGGCCCCAGATGGGTCCAGTGATCAGGACGACGGTACAGTAGACGACGCCTACCTCAGCGCCGGCGAGAGCCAGCGCGTCAGCTGCCTGCGCCCGCAGCGGATTCCCGCGCCGGAAAGTCAGGTAGCCGATTGAGCCTACCAGGCTCAAGGCGAAAAAGAGGAAGCAGAGCATAGCAGTAGGTACGTGGTAATAGAAGATGTGCGACACTTCGCCTTGCATGGCGTCATTCGGGGCGACGTAGATGGCCTGGTAGAAGCCCCAGACCATAAGGGCGACGACGACCGCGATGTAGAGACCGATGGCTGCTTTTTTCATATCAATCCTGATCGAACCATTTCAGTGTACGACGGGGAAGGGTGGATGGGGCCGATCTGGGGGTGGAGGTTGATTTTCGCGAGGGAGTCAATGCCAGACGGCAAAAAGGCTCCGGGTAGTCACGCCGGAGCCTTTTGCAATTCACGTACGCGCCAGTAGCTGACACGCCGCCTGAGATACCTGGATAATCTACAACTCCCGCTCTGACCTGTGAATGGCTAGGCGGCCGGTACAGACGAACGAATAGCCGGTCGTAGGCAGCGGAGGGCAGGAAGAGTTGAACTCCCTGAGCTGACTAGGCCCTGCGACCGTATCTCAAGCGGCGTCCAGTGCCTACTGAAGATGCCCTCCAGACGCGAATGCCTGAGCGCAAAACACTGTAGCACACAAGTCTGTTGAGTTCAGTGATCCGCCTTATTCCGCGTGGAAGACAACGTCGAACAACAGAAGGCTCACCGTGGTGAAGATGATGTCGTAGCCGAGGAGGAGCTTGATCCACAAGTTGGGATCGCCGTCGCCGGTGAGGATAGACGTGGTGGCCCGCACCATCGCCAGAAGAGCCGGAATGAAGATGGGAAACAGGATGAGCGAAAGCAGCAGTTCGCGGTTGCGGGTCCGGATGGAGAGCGCGGCGAAGAAGATGCCGTTTCCGACCAGGGCCCATGTGCCGAGCGGAAGAACGACGGCCAGTAGCCACGCTTGGCCCGCGATATGAAGGTTATAGAAGATGAGGAAGAACGGCGCCAGGATTACCTGGACGACGGTGACAAAGAGGAAGTTCGCAATTACCTTGGCGAGGAACAGCTCTGCGCCGGGGCTGGGGGCCATGCGCTGGGCATCGATGACGTTGTGGCGGATCTCGCGTGCCCAGGCCTGATTGAGTGCGCTCACCGAGGCGAACATGGTGGCGACGCTGAGGACGCCGCCGGCGATGTCGCGGGAAAACTCTCCGTGCGGGTCAAAGGCAATGGAGAACAGCACAACGACCAGCAGAGAGAAAAACAACATGGAGACAAAGGCGTCGAGAGATCGCAGCTCGATGCGGAGGTCTTTCACAAGGTGGGTCCACAGGGCGCGGGTCATGATGCCTTGACCTCCGGGGCTGCGGGCTTGTGCGTATCTTTGGTCAGGTCTGCTGTCTGGACTTCAACTTCGAGGGCCTGGGCTGCGCGGAGGTAGTCAGCCGGGCTAAGGATGAGCTGCACGCCGCGGGCTCCGGCGGAGACGCTGATCTGGTCGAACAGTACGACGGTTTCGTCGATGTAGACCGGGTAGGGCTTTCTTGCTCCGAATAACGTGACGCCGCCGCGGATATAGCCGGTCAGCGGCTGAACGTCTTTCAGCAGGGCCATCTCGGCTTTGCGCAGGCCAGAGACGCGCGCGAGTTTTTTGAAGTCGAGCTCGGCGTCGCCGGGGATGACGGCGAAACGATAGGCAGGTGAGCCGCCCGTGGCTAGATTCCCGGTGACCAGAAGGGTTTTGAAGACCGGCGCGGCTGGCATTCCGATCTTTCTGGCGACGGTCAGGGCAGAAAGATCGTCGGGATCCACCTCGTAATCGCGAAGTTCGAAGGGAATGCCGAGCGATTCAAGGAACCGTGCGCCGTTGGTCTTCATAGTGTTGGGCTTCCGGGTTCAAACGACGCTACGCGGCCCGCACGAAGGGCGAGAACCCAATCGGCAATCGGGGCGGCGTGCTCGCGCTGGTGTGTGGTCAAAACAATGGTCCGGTTGCCCTGGCGAAAGCCCGCCAGCAGATCAACCATCTGGCTGACGGATTCGACGTCCATGTTGGAGAAGGGTTCGTCAAGCAGGAGCAGCGCGGGGGCGGGGAGCAATACGCGGGCAAGCGAGGTGCGTTGACGCATGCCCTGAGAGTACTGGCCGAGGGTGCGGGTGAGCTCGGGGTCAAGGCCCACCTGGCGCAGGGCTTCGGCTGGACTCAGGCACTGGCGACCGGGGTAGAGGCTGGCGAAGTAGCGCAGATTTTCCAGTGCTGTAAGTTCGTCGTAGAGCATGGGGGCATGGCTCATGTAGCCGATGCGGTCGCGAGCGTCGTGAGGCTCCATATTGTCGAAGACTTTGACCGTTCCAAAGCTGGGACGAAGGAGTCCAGCAAGAATGCGAAGAAGAGTGGATTTCCCGGCGCCATTTTCGCCGATGAGGACGTAGCAACGGCCTGGCTCGAGGTCCGCAGAGACCTGACGGAGCGCGGCAAACGAGCCGAAGAGCTTGGAGACCTTATCCAATCTGGCAGAGATCGGGCGGGCGCCGGTAGGAGAACGGACGGCCTCGGATGCGGTTACGGTCATTCGATCAGTTTGCTGTGGTCGGCTGGGCGGGTTCAAGAGCATGCGCTGCGACGTCGGCGCGGGGGTTGCCATTGGGTGCTGCAGCGGGCGCCGCAGGAGCTGAGCCGGGCTGGACGGGGGCGTACTTGCTGGCGCACTTGGCCTGAAGCACGGTTGCATGGAAGACGCCATCGCGGCCGTATGATCCCTCTGCCAGGGCCTGGGCGTCGTCTTTGAAGGTGTCCGGCGGGGGCTCTGAACCCTTGTAGGTAACTTTGAGCAGGCGACCGGATGGAGCCTTGGGGGAGTGGCTTTCAAATTCGTTGAGCACAAAGTCGACGTGGGGGCCGTTGTGCTCGATGGAGCCGGGCTGGACGAAGCCCTCCACGCGCAACTGGTTCTGATAGGCCTTGTCGCCCATACCGCCCAGCTCGGCGATGGTGACGTAGTAGCTCTTGTTGGCTCCGTAGCCGGAGTAGGCAAGCCAACCTATGGTGCCGACGATGACGGCAACCGCAATCCCGATCCGCAAGGTGTTTCCTGAGATCTTCATAGTCACACTCTAACGATACGGGCGGAATGGAGCAGGGTCAACCGCTGGGCGCGACACATGTGCTCTAAATCACATTTCGGATCAATGGACAGGGGAGGTTCGATGGGGATGGGGATTGGGGTTTAGCGGCTAACCTGGATATGGCGGTCGGCGCTTACTTTTTGTGTGCTCGGCTCAAGCCCGGTCGGGGCTCCGCCAGGTCGTCTGCGGTGAAATCGATGCTGACATCTTTCGGCAAGACTGGCCGGTAGTGGGCCACCACGGCCGGAACGAGAATGATGGCTAACCAGGCGAGGCAAAGCAGGAGATCAACCATAAAAGAGAACTCCTCACAGCTGCGTTTGTGGGTATCGCCAGTCGAGAAGGGGGTCTGGAACAGCTTGGGAGAACTCTAGCGAAGCGCTGCTTCGAGGGAAATATCTATTTGGTGGGATTGGGGATGGCGCTGCCGTAAGCGGAGTCGGAGTACCCGTGGTTTATGGGTTATGCACGAAGGTACTGAGAGGGACCAGAGGCTGGATGGTCGACCTTAGTTGCGATGGGGAGCCGCGTCGGCTGGCCATGCGGCGGTCGCGGGCTCAGGATTCTCTTCGACCTCCGACTGCGGGATGAGGGCCACAATTGCGGGGCAGGCCACCATGGTGACAAAGGCGAAGGCAACCAAGAGCTCATGCATCAGGCGGACTCCTTGAGAAGATCTGCCCATCCTGGACGAAGGCCGTTTGACGTAACGTCTGGATGGAATCCTCACAACACTGAGAACTGGTTAGTGGTAATCAGGGACGTATCATCACTTTACGCTTTTCGCGCTGCCAATCAAGTAGAAAATGTTGATTGTAATGACGTTAGTGTAGACAATTGGTGGTAAACTCGCTCCCACAAAGGTGGCATGCTCCAGGTGGTAAACGAGCCTTCTTGAGTGCCGGATGTGGTTCTCGAACGGGATTGCTTACCTGTTGAATGGGCAACATTGGACCGGTCACTCCATTCTGACTAGTGACCGGAGTCGAGGGTCATTGCAGCCCGGTCGAGGGCCTGCGTCAGGACCGAGAGCTGTTGCGCTGCTACGGATGGGTTCCTGGCGCTGATGGCCTCATTCACTCCCGGGATGACGATGGCTGCGTAGCCCGTGAACTGGCCGGGGGCGAAGATTGTGTGACGGTACCAGGGACGATTGGGCAGACCGGCATCGGAAATGAGTGCGGCTTCAGTCTGGCGGAGCGCGCGATTGAGTTTGGCCAGGTCCCCTTTGGGCATCGTCTGGCGATCATGCGCCGAATCGGCAGCGGTGGCGAAGCGGGCAGCGGCGGCCAGAGCGGGGCCAAAATCGAGCGCAGCGATTTTTTCGTCGACGGCGCGCGTCCCCTGCTCTTGTGAGATCTCGCTGGGCGCCACCGCGCGGTGTCTTGCCGCTTCGATATAGGACGTAATGGAGTGGGCGTAGGTGACATAGTCGTAGGGCAACACCTCGGCATCGGCCATGCGAAGTGCTTCCAGGCCAAACACGCGCGCCATCTGCTGCAGGTAGAGAAAGTGGGGATCGGCGTTCTGGGTGAACCAGGCGTAGTTGTCGAAGACGGAGTGGTACACGCCATAGGGTCCCTCGGAGCCGATGTCTGTAGAGGGCACGCCTGCGTGCTGGAGGAAAGGCGTGAAGTCGCTGCCGGAACCAAGGTCGCTGATGTCCACCTCGCCGGGCGCCGTCGGGCTGTTCGAGGAGCGCCGCGGGTCCGGTGCGGGGCGGAACTCTTTCCACTGTGTGTACACCGTCGAGCCCAACGGGCTGGGAACGGAGCGGGCGATGTCGCGGATGAACTGCTTGAGCGAGGGCACTGCTGCCGCGATGAATTCTGGGCCGGAGACGGCGACATCCGTGTTGAAGTAGGCCACCGCACGTTCGAGCTGCTTGCCATGCTGCTCGACCCACTCGGTTGAGCCTATGAGCCCTTCCTCTTCTCCGTCCCAACTGCAGAAGAGGATGGTGCGCTGGGGACGCCAGCCCTGCTTGAGCAGGACGCCCATGCCGTGGACCGATTCGAGCATGGCAGCGGTGCCGCTGTTGGGATCGACTGCACCATAAGCCCACGCGTCGCGGTGATTGCCGGCGATGACCCATTCGTCCGGGTAGACCGAGCCGGGAATCTTTCCAATCACGTCCCAGATGATTCTGCGCTCATAATCCTGCTGTGAATAGAGATGAGCCTTGACGGAACCGGGGCCGGCAACGTCCCCTACGTGATAGCGGAAAGGCAAAGCTCCTTGCCAACCTTGCGGCGCGCCCTGGCCTCTGAGTGCTTTCAAGATGGGCGCTGCATCGAAGTAGCTGATGGGGATGGAGACAATGTAGGGCTGGTTGCCTTTGGGTGAAATGCGCGCTGAATCGGGCAGGTCAAGCGTAGAGGCTACGCCGGGAGTCTCGGGATCGCCTGGATACTGAAAAAGAAACTGGACCGATCCGCGCTGAACGCCGGTTTCCGGACGCCAGGGACCGTTCGGGTAAGCATCGCCCTTGTAGTAGCCGTCGTCCTGCGGGTCGGAATAAATAAGCACACCTGCGGCGCCTCGCTGCTGTGCGATGTAAACCTTCACGCCGCGGAAGTTGGCGCCGTAGCGGCAGATCACGATTTTTCCGTGCAGGTCAATGTGCTGGGCGGCAAGGAAGTCAAAGTCCTCGAGGCTGCCATAGTTCGCGTACACCACTTGCCCGGTCACATCCCCTGACGCTGAAGAGCCGTTGAAAGGCATCACCACGCGGGGATCGTCCTGATAGGGATCGCCGGGGACGTGCTCGCGGGTGGGTCCGGTCATGAGTGTGTGGCCGTCGGAGTCGAAGGCTTCAACGCGAACAGCCTTTGGTTGGTTCATGAGCACGCGGTAGGGAACGATTTCAGTTTCGAGCCCAGCCTGGCGAAATTTCTCCGCGACGTATTCGGCGGTTTTGCGATCTTCCGGCGTTGAGGCCAGGTGGGGCTCGGCGGTCAGAACCTTCAGGTGCTGGCCGGCCAACTGCGCGTCGGGCACTGAGATGAATTTTGCTTCGATTTTGGCCTGGCTTGTGAAGTCGGAGTAGCCGAATACGGCGGCCGATGTGGATTGAGCTGGTAGAGAAGCGGAAGCAAAAGCGAGAAGAATAAGGGATAAGAGCGGGTTGCGGACGGTCATCATGGGTTCCTTTGAGGATAGTTGCAAACGGGTGAAACCAGGCAACCAAGATTCGCTGAATCCGCAGCTCCGGCCCTGAGACAACACAGGGGCGACGACAAACCCACAGCTTACACTAAAGCCCAGAGGTCATATTTCTTGTGCGCAGACCGCAAAGTGAGTGAGGAAATCCAGAGCCTTGCTGTCGAGGAGGCCGCAGCAGCCACTGCGGCGTTTCCGGGTGAGCGGGACGAGCGGTTGCCGCAGATTGTGCGTGCGCTCCGGAATCCCAACTTCCGCCTCTTCTGGAGTGGAAACTTTCTGTCGAACATTGGTACCTGGATGCAGAACGTTGCCCAGGGGTGGCTGGTGCTCACGCTTACCAATTCGGCGTTCTGGCTGGGGGTTGTGGGGTTTGCCGGGTCGATTCCGTTTTTGCTCTTTACCCTTTTTGGCGGCGTGGTTGCCGACCGGGTTAACAAGAGAAAGCTACTCATAGTCACGCAGTCCGTCATGATGCTGCTCGCGTTTGCCATGGCGGCGCTTTCGTGGCTCAAGATCATCACGGTGTGGGAGGTCGTGATCCTTGCTTTCCTGAACGGAATGGCGATGGCGATGAATGCGCCCAGCTACCAGGCGCTTGTGCCCAGACTGGTGCCGCGCGAAGACCTCACGAACGCCATCGCACTCAATTCGGCACAATTCAACATGTCCAGAATTCTTGGGCCCACGTTGGGCGGCTACGCGATGGCCCTGGTGGGCGTGGCGGGGAACTTCTTCCTCAACGGTGTCAGCTTTCTGGCCGTGCTGTGGGCTTTGACGCGGATCAAATATCCGGAGCAGCAACCATCGCATTATCCTGGTCTTCTGAATAGCCTCCGTCAGGGGTTTACCTACCTGCACGGCAAGAAGCAGATGCTCGTACTGGTGTGGATGACAGCAGTGGCCAGCTTCCTGGGCATTCCTTTCATTACATTCATTCCATATTTTGTACGCGTGCAGCTGCACTCCGGTGAAACAGGACTGGGATGGCTGCTTGCGGCTTCGGGGCTAGGGGCAGTGCTGGGCGCGGTTACGGTGGCAGCGCGAGGAACGCTGCGCCATCGCGGGACCGTTGTCACCATAGGCGGATTGGTTTTCTTTTCGGCGATTATCTCCTTCTGTTACTCGCACAGCTTTGCGCTGTCGCAGTGCCTGTTGCTGGCTGAGGGGTACAGCGCGATCCTGATGATCTCCTCGTTCAACGTGGCCATCCAGCATTTGTCTTCAGACGAGATGCGCGGGCGCGTGATGAGTATCTACGCAACCAGTTTCCTCGGCCTGCCGCCGCTTGGCGCGCTCCTCGCCGGAGAGTTGTCGCGCCACATCCCCACCGGCCACGTGCTTGCTCTGATGGCGGGCACGGCGGGGATTCTTTTCATTGGAACGTATGCCTTCTCAAGCCCTCTGCGCGAACTGGACTGAGACAACCAGCGGATCTTCCGCTGTCATTGCCCTGCAGATCTTAGACGCCCACGGGTTCAGCTTCCTCGCGCCGCAAACCGGCCAGGCGTGTCGTCTCCAGTTCGCCCCGATAAAACATGTTGAAGGTGTCGAAAGGAATCAGGCGCTTTCCGTCTGGATGCGCAATGTGAATGCAACTCTTCTTCACGCTGCGTACGTCAAAGGCTTCGGCGTCAATGAACTGCACGATCAGGATCCGAAACAGATTCTTGTAGCCAAGATTCTTGGGGATAAGCACCTTGGGCAGGCAGCAGAGAAGCTCCTTCAACGTCGATGCCTGCGAACTCGGCGAGTGGTTGGTGGCAAAGAGCTTGAACAGATGGTCGCGCAATCCCGCTTCCTGCTCGTAGACGATTGTGTTTCTGGCCCCATCGATCAGCACTTCAGGCGGCACCATGCCCGTCAGCGGAACGGTCTTCGATCCCAGCTTCAGCGCATACGCCATGGCCAGCGCATCCGGGTGGCACGGGACGGGAATCAGGTCCTCGGGGCGAAACACATCGGTTTGCTCGAGAATGCTTCGGCGCACTTCGGTCAGCGTCAAACGGTGTTGCGCGGAGTCGAAGCCCTGCACGCGCCCGGCTTGCTGCACAGGTTGAAATGTCACTCCGCGCACGGCAGGCTGTTTGAGAGCGTAGTCCACAATCTCGCCGAGCTCACCGTCGTTGACCCCGCGCTTTACGGTTACGACGAGTGTTGTAGAGATGCCCAGCTTGTTCAGCTGCTCCAGGGCCTTCTCGCGAATCGAGCGCAGGTCCGCACCGCGCAACTGCATCAGCGGCTCGCGCTTCAGCGAGTCGAATTGCAGATAGATCTCAAACTGCGGCATGAAGTCGACAAGGCGCTTGGCAAATTCTTCATCCTGCGCAATGCGGATGCCGTTCGTATTGACCATCAGGTGGTGGATGGGCCGCTCCTTGCACATCTCCAGCACGCGAAAGAAGTCAGGATGCAGCGTGGGCTCGCCGCCGGAGATCTGCACAACGTCGGGCTCTTTCTCATTGCGCACCACGCAGTCGAGCATGGCCGCAATCTGGTCGAGTGTACGGAACTCCGTGCGGTGCAGGCCGCTCCCCGCATAGCAGATGGGACAGGTCAGGTTGCAGGCGTCGCAAATCTCCACCAGAGTGAGGCAACTGTGCTGCTCGTGGTCCG
>OBLU010000221.1_pt1 | contig 55485 bp, 49 predicted proteins | sample 1518681 | NCBI WGS metagenome assembly OBLU01 (sample SAMEA3539304, study PRJEB22396) | soil metagenome | biome: tundra; feature: field; material: soil | place: USA | collected 2010-05 | depth 0.15 m | reverse complement strand
GCTCTTAACCGACAGGTTGTAGGTTCGATTCCTACCGCGTCCACCATAGAATCAAGCACTTACAGCCTGCCTCTCTCCCCCACTTGGTCCAAGTTGGTCCAATTGCTTCACGACCCTGAGTGATCTCCTCTTCGGAGTCACAGGGTCTAAAGTCGTCACATTTGGTCCTGTGCCTCGCCAAAATTCTGTCCGCCTTTATTTTCATAGGTTTTTAGCTAACGCGTGTTGAGGGATCCATCTCCCTCTTAACAGTTAAGACATCTGAACTTGTATTCAGTTTTCGGTCGGATGGAATTTTGGCGAGCCACAGGATGTCAACGCGCGCCGGCTCGCTGGTGCTGCGACAGGGCGCGACTGACGAAGTCCTAATCGACGGACGTTCCATCGAGGCGTGTGGCGGCGCGATTTATTGATGCGCTAGAGGTGAACCGCTCGCCCGGGCATTCGTTGCTAGCGCTTCGCGGGCGTGGGCGACTTCGGGGAGCGTGGGGTCGGCGGCGGGCCACGCATTGAGGAAAGCGCCATAGGCTTCGCGCGCGCCGGTGGCATCGCCAGAAAGCTCTTTGACAAGGGCCAGGCCATACAGGCCAAAGCCGGAGTTGGGGCGTTCAGCCAAGGCGGCTTCATAGGCAGCCTTCGCTCCGGCGTAGTCCTTTGCGCGGATAAGGGCGGCGGCTTCGTTTTCACCGACAGGGCGAATATAGAACGGCGGCTCGTGGTAGCCGAGATTCTTCTCCTGCAGGCGCGCAGAAGCATAAAGCTTTTTCGCGGCTTCCAGTTTGCCTTGTCCAGCAAGCACCCCGGCCTGCAGTTCCAGCGAAGCGACGTTGAGGCTCTTGAGCAGCGGGCCGGAGAGCGCATCGGGCGAGATGGGCAACATGACCGGCTCATCCTTCTTCGCGTCTTTGTCCTTCTGTGCGTCATCCGACTTCGCGGAATCTTTGGGCGCGTTGTCCTGTTGCTGCTGGGCACGCCACAGGCCAATATCCAAGCGATCGGAGGCGGCCTGCGCGGCGGCGACATCATTGTTTGCGAGCGCTTTCATTCCGCGGGCGAATTCGCTGAGCGCAGCGGCAAGGAAATGCAGGTTAATCGTCTTTTCGCCTTCGCCCAGGTTGGCCTGGCCTAGCATGGTGAGAGCCGAGTCCCAATCGGCAATGCGCAACGCGACGGGAAGGCGATTATTGATGCGCGCAATCTGACTGCGGGCGGACCAGATGTACAGCGAGGCCGAGAGCTTGCCGCGCGCGCCGGCAAGGTGGTCAGACAGGGAATTGGCTTGAGAGAGCTTGCCCTGCTCCATGAGATTGGCGATGGCGTACATCATGTTGTGAACATAGTTCCAGTCGTCATCGACGCCGACATGCTGCGCGCGCATGTAGTCTTCATCAACGGCCATGGAGGCGCTGAACCAATGCTCTGCCTCGGCGTAGTTTCCTACGCGATAAAAGATGTGGCCGGGCATGTGGACCATGTGGCCAGAGGTGGGGGCCAGGCTGGCGAGCAGGGCAGCGCTTTTAAGCGCGCGCTCCGGATGGTTGCCGGGCTCGATGGCGTGAATCCAATAATGGTTGGCTGCTGAATCGTTGCGAGCGTCGACGAGAATGGCTTCCAGAATCGAGATGCCCTCTTTCTCCCCAGCCTTCGGCTCGCGATCGTCGTCATAGCCATCTTCCAACGTTGTGGCCAGGAAGATGCGCGCTTGAATGTCAGAGGGATTCAACTTGACGAGATTGCGCAGAATGGCAACCTCTGCGGAGTTGTCGTCTTCCTTGGCTATCGAACGGGCCTTGGCGGCATCAATGTACAGCGATTCGGCGGCGTTGCCGGAGTCCTTGAGCCGCACGGCCTCTGCCAGCGCGTGCGTTCCGTAAGCCTTGGTATCACTTTTGCGAAAGCCCTCAGCCTGGGCCAGGCCCCACCAGCACATGGCACAGTTAGGATCGACACGAATGCTCTGCTCGAAGGCCTTTTCTGACTCGTAGTCCCAGAAGTCGTGCATCAGGTTTAGGCCCTGGTCGAACCAGGCCTGTGCCTCGGGGCTGGCGTGGATGGCCATGTGGCTGTTGCCAATCCCGGTCATACGGATGGGAACGGGAAGCTGCTCAGGGGGCGTAGCGGGCTGCATGCCGTCCATGCCGGGCATGCTGCCCATCTGCATGGCGTGCTGTGCGAGGGCATGTTGGCCGGCGATTGCAGCGAGAAGAATGACAAGAGCTGCGACGGTGACGCGCGCCACAGCAGTGCGGCGGGGAGATTTGGGCAGGGCGCCGGGAAAGTGCATGGATGCACTATACCGGAGCACTGGCTCGGGTGGCATCCACAAATCAAGGCCTGATCTGCGGTGCCGTTATTTGCGGTGGGCGTTGAGCTGGTCGAGGACGTGTTTGAGGTCGTCGAGCTTTTGGCCGGCCTCGGCGAGCTTGCCTTCGGACGTGAGGCGCTGGTAGTCGGCGAAGTCCTTGCCAGCCTGGGTGATGAGCGTGTTTTGATCCTCCGCGGGCTTCGGTGCTCCTACGGCTTCCGTTGTGGGCCGGGGCGCTTCAGAGGCGTTGAGCGTCGAAGTCTCCGAGCCAAAGAGGGAAGCCAGCGCTGCCTCGAAGGTTGGTGCGTAGGCGAGGCGGTCTTGCAGCGCAAGCACAACCAGGCGCAACTCGGGCATAGGGCTGCGCTCGGCCTGGAGGTAGATGGGCTCGGCGTAGAGCAGGGCGCGCCCGCATGGAATGACCAGAAGGCTGCCGCGGCGCACGTGGGAGCCTTGCTGATTCCATAACGTGAGTTGGCCGGAGAGTTGGGCGTTCTGATCGATGCGGGATTCAATTTGTTGCGGACCGTCGACCAGCCTGGTCTTGGGAAAATCGTAGACCGCCGCGGTGCCGTAGTGCGCGCCGTCGCTGCGTCCGGCGATCCAACCGATGAGGTTGTTGCGGTTGGCGGGGGTGAACGGGAGAATCTCGACGAACTCGAGGTCGGCCTCATCGGGCAGCTTCATGAGCACGAAATTCGGCTGCATCGGCTGTGAAGCTTGATCGCCGCCCTGGATCGAACCGGTTTCAGTGGCGACGGTCCACAAATCCTCGCGGTTGTAAAAGACCTCAGGATTTGTCATGTGATACAGGCCGTACACCTCAGCCTGCACGCTCAGCAGCATCTCAGGATAGCGTATGTGCTTGTGCAGCCATGCGGGCATCGCAGAAGCATCTTTGAACAGGGAAGGGAAGATGCCGCGATAGGCTGAAAGGATCGGGTCTTCACTATCGAAGACATAGAAGGTCGTGGTTCCGTCATAGGCGTCGACGACGACTTTGACGCTGTTGCGCATGTAGTTGATGGACTGGTTGTCGAGGCCCTGGTGTGCAGAGTAGGGATAACTGTCCGATGAGGTGAACGCATCCATGACCCAGGAGAGGCGGCCATCGTCGCCGACCACAATGTAGGGGTCCTGATCGAAGCTTAGGAACGGCGCCAGGGCTTCGGCTCGCTCACGCACGTTACGCCGCATGAGCAGGCGGCTCTGCGCATTCACATCGTCGCTGAACGGCAGCTTGGCAATATCGCCGCGGTCAAACGCAAGCAGAATGCGGCGCAGGAATCCACCCACAACGATGCCGCCGCTGCCTTCGTAGGATGTGAGGTTGTTGGTCTGGCCCTCGGGGTAGTTGAACTCCTGCTGGCGCGTCTTCACATAGACGTCGGAGTTGGTCATCTCACCAAAATAGATCTCAGGGCGGGTGACCTTGAGGCTTTGAACCGTGCTCTGGACGGGCATGTTGCTGAGCATGAGTGTGGGTAGGCCCTCGGGGGTAAACCCGTTTACCGGGTTCATGGTGATGCCGTAGCCATGGGTGTAGATGAGCTTGTCGTTGATCCAGTTGCGGCTGCTATCAGGAAGCTTGTCGAGACTGAGCTCGCGCGTGGCGAGCATGACCTCGCGCGTCTTGCCGTCGATTTCGTAGCGATCAATGTCGATATCGGGAAAGTCGTAGTAGGTGCGAATCTCCTGGATTTGGCGCAGCGTATCCTGCAGCGCTTTCACGTCCCACAGGCGGATGTTCTGGAGCGTGGGCTGATTGTTGGCTGGATCGGTTGCCCCGATCGTGGTCTCGGCGGGAAACTCGCGCTGTGAGAACTTGTCCAGGCCGTACGCCTGGCGCGTCATCTCGATGTTATGAGCGATGTAGGGCTGCTCGCGAACCAATTCGTTTGGTTTGACGAGAAAGCTGCTGACGTACCAGCCAACCACGCCCACGGCGACATAACAGACCACGGCGGGAACGATGGCTGCCACAAGCCAGCGGCCGCGCGGCCTGAGAATGGCGCCTGCAATTGCAATGACAGCGCCCAAGGCGAGAGCCCAGGAAACAATCAGCAAGCCGGTGAGCGTGACGTGGTCGTCTGTGTACGTGACTCCATCGAAGATCGTGTGGTGCTCAAACAAGAGGTCGAACCGGCCGACGTACATATGCAACGCAAGGACGAACAAGAAAATTCCAACCGCGATCGAAAGCCCTCGCCAGGGCAGCTGGATAGCGCTGCTGAATCCCCCGCCCAAGGCGCGAGTTCCGCCCGTGATGACAATGAACAAGACGGCAAGAATACAAATGAGAACGGACAGCGTGAGCAGCCAGCCGACGATAAGGTGCCATGCAGGCAAGGTGAAGAGATAGAAGTTGAGGGGCAGACCGAAGATCGGGTCAGAGACGCTCCCGGCCGCGCGCGGTGCATACCAATAGAGGGCCAGCACGGACCATTGCGCCTCCATTGCAGCGGCGGTGGCCAGCGAAATGAGCAGCGATGCACCCACCGCGATGAGGTTCAGCGCGGACTCGACGGGGAGGTTGATCGGATTGCCGCCAACGAAAATGGTGTGGGAGGTGGGCAAATCGGCGGCGTGCGCGCGCTTCAGCGCTGAGAATGCACCGAAGAGAACGAGGAATGTGAGTGCCGCGAAAGCAGCAAAGATTCCCCACTCGAGGGCGCGTGTCTTCCAGAACACGTCTCCGTAGCCAAGCGAACGGAACCACAGCAGGTCAACCCAGTACGATAGCGCGGTCCGGCTCGAAAAGACGATGACGGCGAGGGCGCCGAGGAGGAAAAGGATCCCGCGGCGGCGGGGCCGCGGCGTGTGTGACTTGACTGGCCAATCAATCGACTCGGGCAATTGTCTACCCCAACTTGCTGGTTCTTTGCTGCTGAGAGATCCAGGCGGTTTCGAGAGCTTGAAATGGGTGACCGGCGTCGAATCCTGGATCTGGATTGGAACAAAATCACCCAATAACACTGTAGTCCTCTTGCATGGTCTTTGCAGGGGGGCGGGTTTGAAAAAAGTGGTGGAGGGAATGCGGGCTTGCTTATTCGAGCCGCTCGCGGCTTTTAAAACAGTTCAATCGCCGGCCTGCTGTGGTCGCCGGTTGACTCGCCGCCAGCCTCAGCATGGTGGGTGCCCGTCTGGCTCTTCATTTTGTCGCTTTTGAGATGATCTGCCAGCATGTGCTTGAAGGTTCTATCGAGCTGCCCGTTCCAGGCAGGATCTGCTGCCTCTTCGCTCAACCGCAGCAGATGTTCGCGCATTTCCACCAGCGCTTCCTGCACGTGCGCCATTCTCTGGCGCATGACGTCCTGGAACTGGATGTGGCCCAATGCCTGGGATAGCCGGAGCACACTTTCCTCGTAATTCGCATCCACCTCGGTAATGACCTCCAACAGCAATCTGCCGCTCCTCGCGAATTCCTCCTGCATGCTGCCCAGGTCACCGATCAGATGATTCATCGCGGCGTTGGACTCGTGCTGTTTCAGCGAGTCCCTTGCCGCGCCCATCTCGGTGTCGACTCTGTCGCAGGTTGCCTTGATTTTTTCGGAAATGTCGGCGGCGGCCTTGGTAGACAGCACGGCCAGCTTTCTCACTTCAAAGACCACTACAGCAAAGCCTCTGCCGGCGCTTCCAGCCCGTGCGGCCTCAATCTCCGCATTCAAGGCCAATAGGGCTTGGTCTGTTGAGCGATGGACGTGATGACCTTGATCAGCGGCGTCAACGCGCCCACTTCCCCGGCCATGCCCTGGATGCGGTCGAAGTTGCCTTTGAACTCGTCGTTCTGCGCCTCCAACTGCAATTCGATCGCGGCGATGATCTGCTTGTTGTTCTCGATCCGAATGTTCGTACTCTCATTCAACTCTTTCCCACTCTTGATGGATTCAGCAATGCGCTCTCTTTGCTGGCTGGCCTTTCCATGCAGCAGGCCGATCTGTTCGATGAATTTCATCACTTCGCCTTCCGATTCGGAAAGCGAATCGCCGATCTCCTCGCGCATCACGTCAATGTAGGGCTTGGAGTCCTCGAATTCATTCTCCATCGCCTTGCGCCGTACAAGCACGTTCGCCAGCTCGGCGTTCATTTTTCCGATTTCTCCGAGTTCGGCAATGCCGCGGCGGCCATTCTTCCAGTTCAATAGCGTGACGATGAATGTGGGCGTCAAAATGAAAAACGCCAACATCTCTGCTACGCGGAACTGATAAGGGGCAAAGGCTGGCCCCTGCAAATGGGACAGCGTCAGCCAAAGCATTGCGGTGCAAAGCACTGCGAGCGATATTGTGGCCAGGAGCCGTCTTCGGACACGGCGCAGACGAAAATTGCGCCAGTCCTTCAATTCTCTGGTGGATTCCATAGAGAGATCCTTGCGGGCATTGCTTTGAGTCTTGTAGATGGTCTGCGCCATTTTTCTATGCCCCTGGCAATACCTTCTTGATCACCTTGACCAGGTCATCGTCCGCCACGGGCTTGACCAGCCAGCCCGTGGCGCCGGCGCGCTTTCCTTCTTCGCGCTTGGATGTTTCGCTTTCGGTGGTGAGCGTCAGGATGGGGATAAATCGAAAGCCCGGCAGAGCCCGCACTTTGCCGATCAGTTCCATGCCGCCCATCACGGGCATGTTGACATCGGTGATGATCAAGTTGGGCTTGACTCCCGATTGCAACTTATCCAGCCCCGCCTGGCCGTGGTTGGCGGTCTCCACGAGAGAGCCGTTCATGGACAAGGTTGTTTTGAGGCTCATGACCATGGTGACCGAGTCATCGACGGCGAGAATTGTCATTGCCCTGTATGCATCTTCATGATGCGGATTTCAATCCTCTCTCAAGCCAGGAGTGGACTTCAGAACCGTTTGTTGAAATGGAGCCGGTCTGGTTGCCATCGACGCCTCCGCGTTGCTGAAACAGACACTCCGCAGACCTGCGATCTCCAATGCTTGGCGCTGAGGGCAGGACATATTGTTCATCGCCCGATTTGTTCCGGGGGTTAGCAGGAACTGCCAGCGGAGGCATGAAGACAGACTGGATAACCTCGCGAATGGAAGAAATGCCGAGCATTGGTGAACCCAAGAAATGCTTCCTGGATGGAGAAACCTGCTCACTGGAGCGAAACGTGAGGATTCTGAACTGCGAAATGCATTGCGTCGACAGTGTAAAATCAATCATCCGGCGGCGGGATCGGGTGATCATTCAGAGTTGTGATTCAGTCTTTGCTGTCCGGCCACTTCCCTCAAAGCTCCGGGAGACATTTGTCGTTTATCGCAGAGGAGGAGCCGTGAGCACCGTCGACCCGTCACTCTCGAACCGCGACCTGGCCCCCACTACGCCGGCGCAGCGGACATGGGGCACGTATAACTACATTGCCTTATGGTTCTCGATGTCGATGGAGGTGACGACCTATCAGCTTGCGTCGTCGTTGATCGCGAAGGGTATGGATTGGAAGCAGGCACTGGGCACAGTGCTGCTGGGGAATCTGATAGTGCTGATTCCCATGCTGCTGAACGCGCATGCTGGCGCAAAGTACGGGATTCCGTTTCCGGTCTTCATCCGCGCGCCGTTTGGAGTGCGGGGCGCGAATCTGCCTGCGATTCTCCGCGCCATTGTGGCTTGCGGCTGGTTCGGCATTCAGTCGTGGATCGGCGGGACGGCGATTCATTCGATGCTTGCGGTGATCTGGCCGGCGTTTGCAGCGGCCGACGGTGTTCTGTGGGCGTGCTTTCTGGGCTTCTGGCTGCTGAACATGGTGGTGGTGTGGCGGGGCGTTGAGTCGATCAGGCATTTGCAGGCCTTCGGCGCGCCGTTCATGTTTGTCATGGCCGCGGCGCTGCTAATTTGGGTGCGCATCAAGGCGGGAAGCTTCGGCTCTATGCTGTCGACGCCGAGCCAGTTTCATTCGACGGGCGCGTTTCTCGCAGCGTTCTTTCCGTCGCTGACGGCCATGGTGGGTTACTGGGCCACGCTGGCGCTCAATATTCCGGACTTTACGCGTTACTCAAAGTCGCAGACGTCGCAGGCATGGGGCCAGGCCTTCGGATTGCCGGTGGCCATGACTTTGTATACATTTGTGGGCATCTCCGTGACGTCGGCTTCGGCGGTGCTGTTCGGCCATCCCATCTGGAACCCGATCCTGTTGATTGGCGCGTTTCACCAGCCGGTAGTCGCGTTTGTGGCGCTCATAGCGATTCTGATCGCCACTCTGAACGTGAACATCGGGGCCAATGTGGTTTCGCCGTCGAACGATTTTTCAAATCTGTATCCGAGGCTGATCAGCTTTCGGACAGGCGGAGTGATTACAGGTTTTCTGGGCCTGGCCATGTGCCCATGGAAGCTGCTGGCTACGCCGGACGCCTACATTTTTGGCTGGCTGGTCGGATACTCGGGGTTGCTCGGGCCGGTGGCTGGGATCATGGTGTGCGATTACTTCCTGATTCGCAAGACGGAACTGGATGTGAACTCGCTCTATCATCGCGAGGGGGCTTATCACTACTCGAAGGGGATCAATCCGCGCGCGGTGGCGGCGCTGGTGCTGGGCGTGGCGATTGCGCTGATTGGCCTGGCGGTGAATTCGCTGCACTTTCTGTACGACTATGCGTGGTTCGTGGGCTTCTTTACAGCGGGTGCGGTGTACCTGGTGCTGATGAGGGTGAGCGTGCCTGCCTCCTCCGGCGCTGCGGAGGAGGCAGCGTAGCCTAGCGGACCTGCGGGAAGCCCAGGTCCACCTTGCTTGCGCCGGGATCGGGCCAGCGGCTGGTGACGACTTTGGAGCGAGTGTAAAACTGAATGCCTTCCGGGCCGTACATGTGCAGGTCGCCGAAGAGCGAAGACTTCCAACCGCCGAAGCTGTAGTAGGAGACGGGAACGGGAATGGGCACGTTGATGCCCACCATGCCCACCTCGACATCGAATTGAAACTGGCGCGCCGCGCCGCCATTTTGCGTGAAGATGGCAGTGCCATTGCCGAAGGGGTTCTCGTTGATGAGGCGAAGAGCTTCAATATAGGTGGCGACGCGCACAATGCTGAGCACCGGGCCAAAGATTTCCTTGTCGTAACAAGCCATGCCGGGTTTTGCGTTGTCAATGATCGAGGGCCCAAGGAAGAATCCGTTGGTCTTCATCGCGGGATCGAGGCGGCCGTCGACTGCGAGCGTTGCGCCTTCGGCAACTGCTGTGTCGAGGTGGGAGGCAACGCGATCGCGATGCTCGCGGGTGATGAGCGGGCCCATTTCACTGGCCGGCTCTGAGCCGGGGCCGACCTTGATGCGGGCCACGCGCTCGCGGATGGCAGCGATGAGGGGATCGGCCACGTCGCCGACCGCGAGCACAACGGAGATGGCCATGCAGCGCTCGCCGGCAGCGCCATAACCAGCGGAGACAGCGGCGTCGGCAGCCATGGGAATGTCCGCGTCCGGCAGCACAAGCATGTGATTCTTGGCGCCGCCCAGGGCTTGCACGCGCTTGCTGTTGCGCGTGGCCGTCTCATAGATGTAGCGGGCCACTGGCGTTGAACCGACAAAGCTGATGGCCTTGATGTCAGGATGCGCGAGCAACCGGTCAACAGCTACCTTGTCGCCGTTCACGAGGTTGAGAACACCGTCGGGAACGCCTGCCTGCTTGGCTAATTCAGCGATAAAGAAGCTGGCTGACGGTACCTTTTCAGAGGGCTTGAGGATGAATGTGTTGCCGCAGGCGATGGCGTTCGACAGCATCCAGAGGGGAACCATGCCGGGGAAGTTGAAGGGCGTGATGCCAGCAACGATCCCAAGCGGCTGGCGAATCTGGTAGACATCGACGCCGCGGCTGGCCTGCTCTGTGTAGCCGCCCTTGAGCAGGTTGGGAATGCCGCAGGCAAACTCAACGTTTTCAAGGCCGCGGGCCACTTCGCCGAGCGCATCGGCCATGGTCTTTCCATTCTCAAGGCTGATGAATGTGGCGAGCTGGTTGCGATGCTCCGCAATCAAATTGCGCAGATTGAACAAGACCTCGGCGCGCCGCGACAGGGGCGTGGATCGCCACTCGGCTGCCGCGGCTTTGGCTGCGGCAACTGCGCGGTCCACATCTTCAACGCCGGCGAAGCCTACCTCGGCGATGATTTCGCCGGTTGCGGGGTTGGTGACGGCGCCACTGCGCCCGGAGGTTGCCGCGACCGGCTTCCCGTTGATCCAATGTGAGATCACGGTGTGGGTCAATGTGTCAGTTGCACTCATAACTTTTTGGAACCTCCTCAGGACGCGCGAATCCAATCGATGGTCTTCGATGCCAGCTTGTCGAAAGCAGCGATGGCAAGCTGCAGATGGTCTTCCTGCGTATCTTCAATCTTATTGTGGCTGATCCCTTTGAGCGATTGCACAAAGAGCATCGTCGTAGGAATGCCGGATCGCGAAACTTCAGCAGCATCGTGCAACGGGCCGGAAGGCAAGCGATGGGAACGACCTGCGGTTTCGCGAATCGCCTCTTCGCAGCGTTCAATCAGAGCGGGGTGAAATGGCTCCGGCGCAATGTTCCAGATGCGCGACCATTCCACGGTGCAGCCTTCCTCTTTCGCGAATTGAGCACTCTTGTCCTGGGCCTCGCGATACATAGCAGCGAGAACCTCGGCGCTGAGGTCGCGCTGATCGAGGGTCGCTTCGCAGCGGCCAACGACAGCGGTGACGATGCCGGGAAAAGTCTTGACACTGCCAATGGTGCAGACAGCGTCAGGATGCTTCATGGCGATGGGCCGAATCTCCAGAGCGAGCTTTGCGGCAGCTGCCAACGCATCGCGCCGCGCCTTCATGGGCGTTGAGCCGGAGTGCGCCTCCTGGCCGTGAAAAGTGATGGCGTGACGTTCGACGCCTTTGGTGCCGAGCACTGCGCCAAGTGGAAGGACCATGCTCTCAAGCACCGGGCCCTGCTCGATGTGCAGTTCCAGATAGGCAGACGCATTCTTTCGCTCCTGCTGTGCGTCGCCGATGGAATCGATGGACACGCCGCAGCGGGCGAGCGCGTCTTCGAGCCGGATGCCGGCTGGGTCGGTCCGTCCGCGATCTTGATCGATGGTTGCAGTACCGGCGAAGGCTGATGATCCGAAGAGGCTGCGGCCGAAGCGCGCGCCCTCTTCATCGGCCCAATCGACGAGGCGAACGGTGATGGGCGGCTTGCCATTGTACTCCTCGGCAATGCGGCGGAGAACGGCGAACGCACCGATGACGCCGAGACAGCCGTCGAGCCAGCCGCCATTGGGAACGGAGTCGAGGTGGCTGCCGAGAATGAGAGTCTTGTCAGAAGCGCCGGCCAGCGTTGTCCAACTGTTGCCGGCGGCGTCAAGGTGGTTCTCGATGGGGAGCGTGCGCAGTTTCGACTGGAACCATTCGCGTGCCTTGAGCCACATGGGCGTCCAGGCAACGCGCTGTGCGCCATGCTCATCGGCGGTGAGGGCGCGCAACTCCTTGAGCAGTTCGATTGCAGCTTTTGCATCAACTGGCATGAGTCACCGCCTCCTGCGCAGTATGATCCGGCTTGCGGCGGATCATCTGTCCGCGGCCCGGCTCCCCGACAAAGACTCCATCGCGTACCTGGACCTTGCCGCGCACGGTGACGACGGACGGACGGCCCTCGATGGCAAAGCCTTCAAATCCGTTGTAGTCATTATTCGTGTGTTGCGTGGCGGCGGAGATGGTGCCGCGATACTCGGTGTCGTAGATGACCAGATCGGCGTCCGATCCAACGGCGATGGCGCCCTTGCGCGGGAAGAGGCCGAAGAGCTTGGCTGCGCGGGTGCTGAGCGCGTCGACGAAGCGGTGAAGGCTGAGCCCGCCGCGCTTTACGCCGTAGGTGTACATCAAATTGACGCGATCTTCAAGGCCGGGAATGCCGTTAGGAATCTGGGTGAAAGCCTTCGCGCCGAGGAGCTTCTGCTCCGTGTCGAAGGGACAGTGGTCCGTGCCAACCGTGTCGATCAAGCCGGCTTCAAGAGCGCCCCACAAGACTGGGAGATTGGGCTTGTCGCGCAGGGGCGGCGACATGACGTGCTTCATGCCTTCCACACCGGCGCGCTCGGCGTAGGTCTTGTCGAGCAGAAAGTGCGGCAGCACCGACTCGACGTAGATCTTGACGCCGCGCAATTTGGCTTCAACAGCTGCACGGAGCGCGGGCGCACAGGAGAGATGGACAACGTAGCCGGTTGCGCCTGTCTGCCCGAGAAAAGTGGCAAAGCGGCTGGTGCCCTCTGCTTCAACGGCCTCGGGGCGGCTGGGCTCGTGCCACTCAGGACCCGTCTTGCCCTCGGAGAGCAGGAGCTGCTGCAACTGACCAACCAACTCAGCGTTCTCGCAGTGCGCGGTGGTAATGACACCAAGGCTGGCGGCTAGTTTGAGCGTGTTGAACATCTCTTCATCGGTGACGCCGAAGAAGTTCTTATAGGCAAGAAAGATTTTGAAGGACGCGGTTCCATCGGCGACAATTTCGCGCAGTTGCGCCTCAGTGTTGGCGTCAAATCGCGTGACGGCCATGTGAAAGGCATAGTCGCAAGCGCTGTTGCCCTGAGCTTTTTGCTTCCAGGTGTTGTATCCCTCGAGCGCGTCTTCGTTGCGCGAGGGGCAGACCATTTCGATAAACGTAGTCGTCCCGCCGATGAGGCCGGCCACGCTGGCTGTCGAGTGGGTGTCCTTGGCAAAGGTGGCCATGAAGGGCAGATGAATGTGGACGTGGGGGTCGATAAATCCGGGAAAGACCAGCATTCCCGTAGCATCGATGACTTCAGTCCCAGCCGGCACAGCGAGGTCAAGCCCGATGCGGCTTATGGTTTCATGCTCGATGAAGATATCTGCGCGTGATCGGCTTTCCGCGGTCACGATTTCTCCGCCCCTGATCAGCAGTCCCATTGCAACGTTCTCCTCTTGCGCTTCTACGGTGGTTCTTGAAGTGAGTTAGTGGATGTGGATGCCCACGCGCTCACGATAGGCCTTCATCGTCTCCCAGTCCTCGGTGACCTGGGTTTGCTGCTCGGACAGCTCGCTCCATGTAACTTCACTTCGGCCAGAGGGAAGCTCGACCATCTGGATGCAATCATCCACGGGACACACGTTATAGCAGAGGCGGCAGCCAACGCAATCTTCTTCGCGCACGACGGGCTGGGGGCGTGTTGCTACGGCCAGATCTTTGCCATTCGAGCGTACATCGTAGGAGCGCGGTTCGACCAGAGTGCCCTGGGGCGAGACCAGGTCAATGCACTGATGCGCCGTATCGTTGCAGGCTACGTAGCAGAGATCGCATTTGATGCACTTGCTTGCGTCGATGCGGGCAACCGCGCGGTAAGAGAGATCGAAGTTCTTGAAATCGGAGACGCGATGCAGGCTTTGACCGCAGACGTCGGCGATGGTTTTGAAGCCTTTCTCGTCCATCCAATTGGAGAGCCCGTCGCAAAGGTCCTCAATGACTCGGTAGCCATAATGCATGACGGTGGTACAAACCTGGAGGCTGGATGCACCGAGGAGAAGGAATTGCGCCGCGTCCTGCCAGGTGGCAATGCCGCCCATGCCTGAGATGGGAATGCCCGATTTGCCCACGATCTCGTCGGTTCCGAGAGCTGCAAGCATATTGAGCGCGATGGGTTTGACGGCGGGGCCGGCATAGCCGCCGTGTCCGCCTTTGCCGCCAATGCTCGGCGTGAGTTCGAGCGTTTCGAGATCGACGCCAACGATGGAGTTGATGGTGTTGATGAGCGAAAGCGCATTGGCTCCAGCGGCCACACCGGCGCGCGCGGGCAGCACGATATTAGTAATGTTGGGCGTGAGCTTCATGATCACAGGGATGGTTGCGGCCTCCATGACCCAGCGCGTAATCTGCTCGCAATACTCGGGCACCTGGCCGACGGCGGCGCCCATGCCGCGCTCGCTCATGCCGTGCGGGCATCCGTAGTTCAATTCAATGCCGTCCGCGCCGGTGTCTTCGATTAGGCGCACAATGTCGCGCCACGTCTCGGGTTTGGACTCAACCATGGCGGAGACGATGACGGCGCGATCGGGCCAGGCGCGCTTGACCTCGGCAATTTCACGCAGGTTGATTTCAAGCGGGCGGTCGGAGATGAGCTCGACGTTGTTGATGGCTAACATGCGCTGGCGGCCGTGATGCCAGGCGCCATAGCGGTTGGAGACATTCAGCACCGGGGCGCCGATGGTCTTCCAAACAGCTCCGCCCCAGCCGGCCTCAAATGCTTTGTGGACCTGTGCTCCGGAGTTGGTGGGCGGGGCCGAGGCGAGCCAGAAGGGATTGGGTGACTTGATGCCGGCGAAGTTGATGCGAAGGTCTGCCATGGCTAACGCACCTCGACTGGCGCAGCTTGCTGCGCAAACTGTTGATGGATGGCGGCGGCGGCAAGCTTGCCGTCCTGCACGGCCATGACCGTGGAAGCGGCGCCGGACGCGCGGATGCAATCGCCGATGGCATAGACGCCGGCAAGGCTGGTTTGAAAATTCGCATCAACCGCGATGAAGCCTTTCTTGGTTTCCAGGCCGAGATGCGCGGCGAGTGAGGGCTTGTTCTGGCCGATTGCCTTGACGATCTGATCGGCGGTAAGAACAAACTCCGAGCCCTTAACTATCATTGGCGCGGGGCGACCGGATGCGTCGGGCTTACCTAACTCGACGCGCAGACACTCGAGGCCGATGGAGATACCGCCTTCCAGCACCACGCGCGAAGGCTGTGTGAGGAAGCGAAACTCGATACCCTCCTTGCGGGCAAAGTCGTACTCGTGTTCATAGCAGCTCATCTCGCGGTCGGTACGGCGATAGACCATGGTCACGCGATCAGCGCCGAGACGCCTGGCGATGATGGCGCAGTCGACCGCTGTATTGCCGGCGCCGATCACGATGACATTGCAGCCGACCTTCAAACTCCCTGCGCCGGTCTTGCTGGCCTCAATGAGTTCCATTCCATCGAATATGGCTTCTTCGCCTTCGATGCCCAGACCAGGGGTGCGGCCCAGGCCAACGCTCACCACAACGGCATCGAAGTCCTTCTGAAGCGTGGACAGAGCGAGGTCGCTGCCGAAATCGACTCCGGTCTTGATTGCGACGCCAAGGCTCTCAATCATGCGCGCTTCTTCGAGCGCAATGTCCACCGGTTCACGCAGTGCGATGATGCCGTAAGTGGATAGGCCGCCGGGCTGGCTGCGCTTTTCAAAGACGGTGACTGCGTGACCCAGCTTGGCAAGTTCGCCGGCGCAGGAGAGGCCTGCCGGTCCAGCGCCGACGATAGCAATCGCGCGGCCAGTTGGCGCAGCCTTGACGACTGGATAGCTGTGGTGGTCACGTGCGTAGTCCATGGCATAGCGTTGCAGACGTCCAATGGAGATGGGCTTGTGATCGGCACCCAGCACGCAGGCGCCTTCGCATAACTCCTGTACCGGGCAGACGCGCGCACAGGTAGCTCCGAGAAGATTCGAGGCGAAAATGGTTTCAGCAGAGCCGCGAAGATTGTTGGAGGCGATCTTTTTGATGAAACGAGGAATATCAATATGAGTTGGGCAGGCGTGCGTGCAAGGCGCGTCGTAACAATAGAGACAGCGGTCTGCCTCAATGGCCGCGGCATTTGCTGTGAGCGGCGGCAGTTGTTCAGCGAGCGCTTGCTTGATGTCTTTTGGTGTTGAAGATGCCGATTCCATCCATCGACTCCTAGCAAAGCATATGTATCTCTACTCCAACGGGCTTGTTGAGGGCAACGTATTGACCCGATCAGATCCCGCAATGGGGAAGGCTCTGACTGCGCCAGAGTTCATATTCTAGTCCAAATCCTTCGCGAAGCAAGAGGCATATTGTGCGCCATTCCGATTGGCCGGGCGGTCATCCGGGGAGTGCCTGCACAGTGTTGCGCACCTCGCGGAGCGGCAATCCGGTGGCAGCGGTGAGGGACTGCTGAATCTCAGCAAGGATGCAGAAGGCGATGGTCTCAGCCGACTCCGCGCCAAGATCGAGTCCCATGGGGGCATGCAGTTGAGAGAGCGACCGCTCGATCCATGGCTCGCTTGCGATTGCGGGCGGGGAAGGCAGGTTGAGCAGGCGAGCTACTTCGACGAGCAACTCGCGCGTGCGCCGCTGAGGGCCGAGTACACCGATATATGCGAGGGGAGTTTCAAGCGACAGCAGCGAGGCAAGAATTCGCGCATCCTGCTCGAAGCTGTGCGTGAGAATGACGGCTGCGTCATGGGTTTGAATGCCGGCGAAGGCCGGTGCGGAGCGGGCAGACCTGTCGCCGGGAAGCTCACTGATGCGCAAGGCGCTCACTTCATCAGCCAGGGGGAATCGTTCGCGGGTGGCGAGTTGAGAGCGGCCGTCGGCCACGGAGACAAACCAGCCGAGCTCTTTTGCAAGACTCAAGAGCGGCATGGTGTCGTCGCCTGCGCCGAAGATCCATAAGCCGGGGCGTGCCGGGCGGAAGTTGGTCCAGACACGGGCGTCGCTTCCCTGGATTGCGATGCACTTTTCCATCGACTCATTGCGTGCCAGGGCCAACTCCGCCAGTTTCCCGAGGGGAGCGTCGGCGAGTTGGACGACCGTCAAGAGGTTGCGCTGTGAATCAGGCTCGAGGCTGGCGAACGCGCGACGACCGATTTGCGGACCCTCAAGAACTGTGGCTACGGCCAGTTGAGTGCGCCGATGGAATGCTTGCTCCATAGCGGCGAGAAGTGGCGCCGCGGTTGGGCGTCGCTCCAGCAGAAGAAAGATTACGCCGCCACAGCCGGAGCCGTAGGGCATGTCGCCGTCTTCTTCAACGGTGGAGTAACGCTGGACGGTCGGGCCATTCTCAGTGAGCCACCAGGCGCGGCTGGCCACCTGAGCCTCAAGGCATCCACCGCTCACCGTGCCGGCGCGGCGGCCGTCCGGGGCAATCAACATGCATGCGCCGGGCTTGCGATAGCTGGAACCCTCGACCGCTACGACCGTGGCAAGAACGTAGTCTGCCGAAGCAGCCTCAAGCTCCACCCAGAGTGGCAGAATTCTTTCAAGGTCGGTCATTCTTCTATTGTCGCTCAGGCTGCGGGGATTTGCGACTTGAGCGAGTCTCAAGAGTGAGCAGACTCTGAACTGAACAGATTCTCGACGCGGACAAAGTAAGTGAAGAGCGCGAAAAAGAGGGGCGGCCCCATTGGGAGCCACCCCTTGTTGCTGAACAGCGCGGTTTAGAAGTCAAAGTGCAGGGACATCTGAATCTGGCGCGGGCTGCCGATGGTGTGAGTGACGATGCCCAGGCCCGACGGGCAAGCATAGAAGCTGCTGTTGGTCTGCGATCCATTTGCCGTACAACCGGTAGGCAGCGGAGTCGTGCCCGCTGACGGGAAGGCGTTATAGTACTGGTTTTGCGATACCTCTGCTCCAGGAATGTCGAAGCTAGTGGTGTTCGTCAGATTGTAGACGTCGAATGTGTACTTGAGACTGTACCGGTCACCGAACGGCGTGACCTTCACCAGCGAAGCGTCGGCCCGTTTTTGGAAGGACTGGCGGAAGATATTGCGCTGGCCGGTGGTGAATCCCGTTTCGTATGGATCGGAGGTGGGAATGGCGCCGTTCAAACCGCCCGCTGGAAGCAGTGGAATGGTGAAGCACGCTGGATTCAACGCCGTTTTTCCTCCGGCCGGGGTCCACGCGCCTGAAGCGCCAGTCACGGCGCTCTTTGCCGTGCAGCCCGAAGCCAGCGGCACGATCGGGTTGGTGATTCCGTCGGCGGTGGAGTAGTAGATGCTGCCCACAGCGCCAGAGAAATCGATGATGCTGTAGGGCTGGCCGCTCTGCAGTGTGGTGACGCCGATGAGTGACCATCCGTCGACGACCTTGCCCGCCAGGGTATGTTCCTTGACCAGCGAAGGAACCTGGTAGACGTAGTTGAAGCTGGTCACGTGGGTGCGGTCGTAGTCGGATGAACCATAGCCGCTGCGCAGGTTCAATGGATTGTTGCCGCTGTAGAAAAGGCCCAGCCCGCTCTGTTCATCGAGGGCGTGTGAATAGGTGTACGAGAACCCCACCTGGATGCCGTGGCTCATTCGCTTGTCAACGTGTGCCTGCAGTGCGTTGTAGGCATCGACGCCGGCGGCCAGATACTTGATCGATTCAGCCGCGTAGCCGATGTAGGGAACGCGGAGGTCAACGTTGCCGCCCTCATAGTTTGCCTCGTAGAAGCTGCCATCGGGTAGAACTGCATTGCCTACGTTATATCCATAGCTGTAGCTTTGCTTGAAGGCGCCGCCGGCCAGTGCGGGACTCGATGGCGAAGCGATATTCGGTTGGTTGAATGGTACCGGGATGACCTGATGGCGGCCCAGATTGCCGACATAGCCAATCTCAATGGCAAGATCGTTCCGCGGCTGCCACTGGATGTCCAGCGTGTAGTTCATCGTGTAGGGCAGCTTGTTGTTGCGGTCGTAGACGCCCAGAGAAATGGGTTGGCCTCCGTTTTCGATGCCGCCGGCATTGGGAAGATAGTTGTTGAGATCTGAAGCCTTGGGGTTATTTGGGGCAGTCAGAAGCTGCGTGCCGTAAGGATTCTCCAGGTCACCGGCCGCGGCCGTGGGGGTCCCGATCTCAGCTCCTGTGACGGGGTCTACCGCTCCACCGCAGGTGGGCAAATAGAAATACAAATAAGTGACGGAGCTCGCAGGGCAGCTTGAGGCGTTCACGAACGGCAGTTGCTGGTTGACCCCGAAGGGGCCGCCGGTAACGGTGCCGATGGCGTAGCCGGGCGAGAAATAGCTGAAGAGTTCGCCGCGGTCGTAGTACATGCCACCGCCTGCGCGGACAACCAACTTGCTGTGGAACATCGAAGGCTGCCAAGCGGCGCCGACACGAGGACCGATGCCCCACTGCCTCCCTGTGAGGGTTGTAGGGCTTACGCCGGAGGTTCCGTTTGCATTGTTGCCGGCGATGATCAACCCGGTGTTGGTGATGGTGTCGGAGCCGACGTTGTAGCTGTAAAGCTTCGGATCGAAGTTGAAAATGCGGCCGTACTTCTCGGTGAGGCCGCCGTCCCAGTCATACCGGACGCCAGCGGTCAGCGAGAGGGTCGGGGTGATCTGCCACTTGTCCTGCACATAGGTGCCAAGCTGGTTGGCCCGGTAGTAGCGGTTCGCGTTGCCCTGGAGGAAGGAGCTGACATAGAACCCGGTGGCCGAGCTGCCGGGAGTGACAAAGCCCTGCGCAAACTGGCTGAAGTCGTCAGTAGCTATGGTGCCCGTGCCGGTGCGTTTGTCAATCGTGTTCAGCTGGGTGTAGGTGTAGCTTGCGCCGAAGGCGACGGTGTGCCGGCCCAGGATCCAGATGGCATTGCCTGAGGGCGCAAGGCGGTTCTGAAAGACTCCGGTGTTGGACGATTGCCCTTCCGCATTGGGACCGATGTTCAAGATCGCGGATGACAGTCCAGAGGGCTGATAGCCACCCAGCACGTTGTAAATCGAAATGCCGGGAAAGTATTTCGAACCGAACATATTGATGGATCCGGTGCCCGCAGCGCCACCTGGGATGGAACTGGGGCCGAAAGGCTGCTCGTTGTCGCCCCAGTTCTTCTCACGCAGGACGCCGAAAGTCTGGGTCGTGCTTAGGTTGGGCTTGATGATTAACGTGTTGATGATGGAGAAGACCTGCGCACCGGAGTCCAGATGCTCGGTGAAGCCGGGGACGCTGGAGTAGGAGTAGGGCGACAGTGTTGGATCGTGTTGGTAGAAGTACTTGAGGCTCAGCGTGTCCTTCTTGGTGGCGTTGTAGTCCAGATCGGCCACGGCCAAGTCCGCTTTGAAGCGGCCAGTGCCGGGGATGAAAGCGTTGTCGATGTGTGCAGCCGACGGGGCGAGGTTCTTGGCCGCGAGGGCATCGTTGGGGATGAGCCACTTGCCGGGTTCGCCTGGAAGGGACGGTGAGTTGAACAAGATGCGTGCAAGCGGGTCGATGTTGGCGGGCGTGAGACTGGTGCCGAAGGAATTGTTGGTAATGCTCGCCAATCCAGAGGCGGAGCGGTCGTCGCTCAGCCCAACTGGAACATCGAGCACGGAGTCGCCAACCTCCTGGTCAGAGACGTGGAGGTGCTGATACGACACAAATCCGAACACCTTGTCCTTGATGATGGGACCGCCGAAGGTGCCCCCGGCGATGTAGCGGTGCAACTCCGGTACCTTGTCGTACGTCGGAATGTCCGCGTCTTGATTGAAGAAGAATGGAGCGGCGTTGATCCAACTGGTGCCACGGTGAATGTAGGCTGTACCGTGCCAGGTGTTGGTACCCGAGGCGGTGCTCAAATCGATGTGAGCCCCGGAGGTGGATCCCTGTTGAGCGTCGTACATTGACGCGTTGACGCGGACTTCCGCAATGGTCTCCGGCGCGGGGGTTGGGATGGCGTTGCCGATGGAGAGGTAAATGGAAGCTGAGGATGGGATGGTGCCGCCCGCACCAGTACTGCTGGAGACCCCGGTGCTGTTGATGACGCGCGCTGAGGCCACCTGGCTGGTGCTCTTGCCGTTGAACAGATTGCTGGCGTCAACGCCATTCAGCAAGAACGAATTCGAAGTGTCGCGTTGCCCATTGGCCCAGATGGGCGCGTTCCCAAGGCCGGAATTGGAGCTTGTTCCGCCACCAAACTCAGCGCTGACGCCGGTGGATTGGGTGGCAAGACCGGTAAAGCTACCCGTTGCGAGAGGTACTGCCTCAATCTGCGTCTTATCCAGGACGTAGCCGTTGGTGGTGTCCACGGCGTTCATCAGTGGCGCGGCTTCCACCTCGACAGTGGTCGTGGTCTGTCCTATTTTGAGCGTGGCGTTCACCGTGGCCGTGCGATCGGCTTGCACGGCGATGTGCTGCGTCCTTTGCACATCGAAACCCTCCGCCGTATAGGTGAGCGTGTATGTGTCGATGGGGAGATTCACAAAATTGTAGCCGCCTGTGGCATTCGTCTTGGTCGTGCGCGTCAGCGAGGTCTGCTCGTCCACAACCGTCACCGTGGCATTGGGGATGACGCCGCCCGAGGGGTCAGTAACCTCGCCGGTGATGCCGCCAAGCGTCTGCTGTGCGAAGAGAGAGGAGCAGCACAGCGCAGCGGCTGCCGAAATGGCAAGCAGTCGCGGAAGCAGAGAGGAGTATGTACGCAGGAAAGATTTCAACTGGACTTGCCTCGCAAATTGGCATTTCCCCAAAGATCCCGGGGGATGTGAAAGAGATCAAAAATTGGCGCCTGGACGGCCGGTGCTCTTGTTTTGGTTTTATTTGGGTCGATTTTTACTACAAAGTGCACATAGGATAACGATTAATCCATAAGGATCATCTAAGTTTTTTCAGAGTTTTGGTGTGGAAAATCAGGCCAGAATGGTCAGGAAGAGGGTTGAAGGGTACGAAGGTCTGGACGCTCAGAAGGCCCCAGACCGCCGGATCCAGGACTGGCTCTGCCGTCCGCTACCATGCCCTCTGTGACGGTAATGATGACTCCAGGCCTGGTCGAAATGGCCCTGGCCTCACAGACAATTATCCCCACCCGGTTGGCGGAGAGATGATCCCCGGCTCGATGGGGGCTTGGGAAATGAAGGCCAAGTTCCGCCCGATAGTCACCTGCGGAAAGGTTCGGCGCCATTTGCATTTGGATGGGTCGCGAACGGGAGAATTTGGTTGAGGAGTTGCATCAGGTCAGGCTAGCATGGGCCATGATCACACGCATCGCCAAGTTGTCGCTGCTGGCAGGGATCGCTCTGTTTTATACGCTGGTTGTTTTCAACAACCTTACCGACTTCGGTTCGAACTATCAGTTTGTTCACCACACACTCTCGATGGATACGACGTTTCCCGCTAACCACGGCATGTGGCGCGCTTTGCATTCGCCGGCGATTCACCTTGTTTTCTACCTTTCCATCATTGTATGGGAGATTGTGACTGCAATTCTGTTGTGGTGGGGAACGGCGCGGCTCCTCAGGGCGCTGCGGCTTCCCTCACGCACATTCAACGCCGCCAAAGGCGTGGCCGTGGTAGCGCTGACTCTTTCCTTGCTGATGTGGCTGGTTGCATTTCTTGCTGTAGGCGGGGAATGGTTTCTTATGTGGCAATCACTCGAGTGGAACGGCCAGTCGGCAGCGTTCCGCATGTTCACACTGGTTGGGATCGCGCTGCTGTTCGTGTTGCATCCCGACGTGGAAGGACAGCCATGAGCGCCTCGATTCCAGCGATCATTCTTGCCGCGGGAGCGAGTCGCCGCCTAGGCCGGCCCAAACAATTGCTCGCGTACCGCGGCGAATTCCTGATCGAGCGGGCGATCCGGTTGGCCAACGAGGCCGGCGCCGCGCCAGTGATCGCCGTTCTGGGCGCCCACTTCGAAATCATCTGCGCGTCGATCGCGTTGAACGATGTGATTCTTTCCATGAACGATCAATGGGCGAAGGGAATCGCCAGTTCCATTCATGCGGGACTTAGAACGCTCGATGCCATCGCGAAGGGCGCATCCGGCGTGCTGATCCTGGGCTGCGACCAGCCTCGGCTTACTACGGCGCACCTGCGCGCGTTGATCGAGGCCTTCATCGCGCAGAACCAGCCTGCCATCGTGGCTTCGGCTTATGCTGGCGTCCATGGCGCGCCCGCCATATTCCCTCGCAGCGTGTTTGCGGATTTGCTGGCGCTCAAAGGCGACAAAGGCGCACGGGCATTGCTGTTCAAGCGGCCGTGCCCGGTGATCGCGCTGCCTTTTGAAGGTGGAGATGTGGACATCGACCAGCCCGGCGATGTCGCGCAGCTTGAATAAGATTTATCGCTCGATGGTGGCCTCGATGTACCCGTGCGGCTCGTCGATGGGCACGAAGATGTGATTCGGGTTGTCCTGGCCAAAGGGGCTCAGGTCTGCCAGCAGGTGATGCAGGTTGGGCATGGTGAGCGTGATCCGCGCAACATCCGGTGCTGCTGCCAGAGCGGCCTTGCCCATGTCAAAGAGGGTGTGCTGGACGCTCATGCTGTCGTGGGATGCAAACTCCTTGAGCAACGCCGCAATCACCTGCTTGCGCGCTTGCGCATAATTCGGAGAATCAGAGGTGTACTCCCACTTGGCCGTTGCACGCGTGCCAAAGATGCGATCGGTGGCAGGCTTGAGCGTGGTGAGCATGTCTTTGATAAAGCCGGTGAACGCGGATTTTGTCGTCTTGAGAATCACAAGGCCGGCGATGCCCGAGGCGACCGACCACGCAAGTGTCTGGTCGCGTTCGGCACGCACGGTATGCACCTCGGGGCCGCCGAGTTTGAAGGTCGTTGCTTCCGGCGCGCCATCCACCGTTAACCGCTCCCATGCTTTCTCTTCGATCTCCACACAGGCCCCTGTCACCTGCGGATTGTTGGCCAGCAGATAGTCGCCCAGTTCCATGGCGAACTCTTCAATGGTTGCAGCCTTCGATGCGCGGGCGAGCGAGTAGACCGTGTTCTTCATCGTGTCGGTGGGAAGAATCCTGCTGTTGTCTGCCTCAGTAAAGCTTGATTCGAATTCCCCTTCGAGCAGCACTCTCACCGTCCACTCATTGAATTCGTGGCGATCGCCGTGCCGCGTGACCCGCGACAGGCGGACGCGCGATTTGCCGTAGCGATTTTCTCCCAATCTAGGCATGTGTCAGCTCCCTCGGTAGGTTGTGTAGCTGTTATCGCTCAAAAGGAGGGGTAAGTGATAATGCGCCTCGCCGTCGCAGTGGAAGGCGATGATAATCTCCGGATAAATGGTGTTGCGCCCGGCGTGCCGGAGATATGCTCCGGTATCGAAGGTGAGCCGATAAACGCCGAACGGTGCATCCTGCGCGAGAGGTCGGTAACGTCCATCGGCATCCGTTGCGCCCGAGCCAACGGTGGTCCATGCGTCCCCGTCCCGCCGATCCAAACGGACAGAAATGCCGCCGGCCGGCTTGCCAAGAACCGCGTCTAATACATGTGTCGTGATGGTACTCATGCGATGAGCCACTTTCCCAGGCGTAACTGTGTGATCTGGCGCTGCTGCTCCGCGGCCTCGCGCAACTCGCTGGAACGATCGTCGTCCAGGCGCCGATTGAGGATCGCAAGCATCTCTTCAGCGCTCTTTCCCGCTGCGCATACGATGTAGTTGAACCCGAAGCGCTTCTCATAAAGTGCGTTGCCCGCGACGAGTTCGGCAAGCACTCGCTGAGATGCTTCTTTCGTGGCCGACTGCTCCTGGATAGACCACGCGGATGATTGCGCCGAAGCATGCTCCGACCGTCGGCCGCCAATGCGAGGATGGCACGCAAATGCCTCGAGCCAGTCAGCCTCTTCCACGCGGCTCCAGACTTCATCGGCAGCCGCGCTCAGTTCTGCAAGATTACGCATGGGACGCATTGCAATCATCGCCGTTGCCCATCGCCGCGAACCGCAGCAAGCAATCATCGCGGCCAGGGCTGTCCCCGGACTTGCGTTATTCCAGGTGTGAAGCGTGGAGTTCACTTCGACAATCCCCCCGTCCGCAACTCTATCAAAAACTCCTCCAGGAGATTAGCTCCTACTTGCTTACGGTACTCCGCGGTCGATCGGATGTCATCAATCGGCTTTGCTTCCGCAAGCAGCGCTGCCCGCGCCGATTGAATCGTCTGAGAGTTGGTGGGCTGGCCAGACAGGGCCGCTTCGACCTGATAGAGCCGCGCTGGAAAGGGTGCAAGGCTAGCAGCCGCGACGCGAATCTCGCTCACCTGGCCGTTGCTGGCGAGCGCCGTAGCAGCCAAGGCAACTTTCGAGATGGCCATGGCGCGGCGAGTGCCAACCTTTCGCAGATACTGCCGGTGTTGCGCAAACCGGCGAGGCAGATGAATGGCGTAGAGCAATTCATCGGGGGCCATCGCATTTTGCTTGTAGCCAGTGTGGAAGGCTGAATAGGGAATGCGGCGGCTGCCGCGCACGGATACAAGCTCGATCTCCGCATCGTAAACCAGAAATGCAGGCGAGGAGTCAGCGGCTGGTGATCCGTTGACGAGATTGCCGCCTACTGTAGCGCGGCTCTGGTTGGCGATTGAGCCGATCCAGCTTGAGGCTTTGGCCAAGAGCGGCAAATCCGCCGCGATGCCTGCGTGTGCGCGGAGATCGCGAAACGTGGCGGCGGCGCCGATCACGATGCTTTCCGAGTTGGTCTCAGTGAAGCGCAACTCGGGGATGCCCCACAGGCTCACGAGCTTGTGCGCGACGGGTCTGCCGGCAGCATGGGCCACCATCAGCTCAGTGCCTCCGGCAATCGGCGTCCACTGGCCGGGAGCGGCCGCCAGCAGTGCCAGCACATCGGCCAGATTGCCGGGTGCGATCATTTCATGCGCCGCTGCGTTACCGCGCATTGGCCACCTGCTCATCAGAAGAGGCCGCTTCATTTGCCGCGGCCTGGACCACTGATTCGAAGATGCGCATGAAACCCGTGCAGCGGCACAGGTTGCCCGCGAGGCCTTCGCGAATCTCGGCCATGTTGGGATGCGGGTTGAGGGCAAGCAGATGCGCCGCGGCCATTAACATCCCCGGCGTGCAGATGCCACACTGCGCTCCCCCGCAGGCCAGGAACGCCTTTTGCAATGGGTGCAATTCTCCGTTGATCGCCAGTCCTTCTACGGTTTGCACACTGGCGCCCTCCGCCTGAAGCACGGGGACCAGGCAACTGTTCACCAGTTCGCCGTTCATCCGCACCGAACAGGAACCGCACTCGCCTTCACCGCAACCCTCCTTGGTTCCGGTCAGGCGCAGGTCCTCGCGCAGAACGTCGAGCAGACGCTTCATCGGCGGCGTTTGCACAGCACAAGGTTCGCCATTGAGGGTGAAGCGGATGGTGGGCCAAGGCGCGCTCATGCTACAGATGTCTCCTCGACTGCAAGCTGAGCTGCCAGTTTCGCGAACAAATCTTCAGGGAGCAGCGGAATCGCACGAAAGCCAATGCCGGTGGCGTCTCTGATGGCATTCAGAATGGCCGGAGCGGGTCCGTCATGCGGCAATTCGCCAATGCCCTTTGCGCCGAAGGCTCCATACTGAAATGGAATCTCTTCAAAGATAGCGTGAATGGGCGGAACATCTTCAGCGGTGGGCATAATGTAGTTGGTCATCTGGTTGTTGGCCATGTGGCCATTTTGCAGAATCACCTTTTCGTAAAGCGCGTAGCCGATTCCCTGCGCAACGCCGCCCTCAATTTGCCCGCCGGCGAGCACGGGATTGAGGACGCGGCCCGCCTCCTGAACCGCCCAAAACTCCTCGACCTCAGCGGAGTAGGTGACGGTGTCCACAGCTACCTGGGCCACCTGGATGGACCAAGCAAATGCAGGATAGGCTTCACCGCGATACTTCTGATCGTCCCAGAAGATTCCCGGCGGTGGTTCGTAGCGGCACTGCGATTCAACTTTGCCATTCGCGTGGCGATAGCGTTCGCAGGCCGCAAAGAATTCCTCAGGGGTGAAGCTCTCGCCCAGGCCGGATTCATTGCGCAGCATGGCAACAAGCTGCAAACCAGCGCGCTCAATCAGACGGCCCACTACCATCGAGGTGCGCGAGGCTACGGTAGGCCCGCTGTTGGGAACGATGCCCGTGTCCGCGGGAGCCATTGTGACATCTTCGTAGGCGATACCGATAGCCTCCGCCGCGACCTGGGTGAGGATGGTGTTTGTGCCCTGGCCAAACTCTGTGCTCGCCACCAGAACGCGCACTTTGCCCTCTGGCGTCACATCCAGGCCTGCAAGCGAGTTCAAATAGCGCTCGCCGGAGCCTGTGAATCCTGAGCCGTGATAGAAGGCGGCGATGCCCATGCCACGCTTGACCGGACTGGTGAGATTCTCGCGAGCAAAGCGCGCACATTTTGCGTGATAGTCGCTCTCTGCCAGGGCGCGATCGAGCAATTGATCCAGGATCACCGGCTCGCGCATCACCTGTTCGGTGGCGGTTGTGTCGCCGTCGTGAAGAAAGTTTCTTCGCCGCAGATCAATCGGATCGAAGCCGATTGCAGCCGCAATCTCATCCATGTGCCGCTCGACGGCAAACACAGCCTGGGGCGCGCCAAAGCCGCGAAACGCGCCGTAGGGAACGGTGTTCGTGGCCCAGGAGCCCGAGAGCACACGCACATTGGGGCACACATACGGTCCCGTCGCGTGCAGCGTCGCGCGCGAAAGCACGGTTGAAGACAGCGTAGAATACGCCCCGCCATCCGTGGCGATATCGATGTCCATCGCCAACAGCTTTCCGTCCTTGTCGAGCGCGGTGCGATGACGAACGCGCGAGGGATGGCGCTTGGTGGTGGCGGCCAGGTCTTCCATGCGGTCGTAGACCATCTTCACGGGATGGCCGCTTTTCATCGCCAGCAACGCTGCGTGGGCAGCCAGCGTGGAAGGATAATCCTCCTTGCCGCCGAAAGCGCCGCCGGTCTCAGTCTGAATCACGCGCACTTTATCTTCGGGCAGGTCAAAGACCGCAAGCAGCGACCTGTGGACGTAGAAGGGGCATTGCAACGAACCCCACACCGTGACGCCGGTGTCTCGATCCCATTCCGCAATGACGCCGTTGTTCTCAATGTAGAGATGCTCCTGCGCGCCGGTTCTGTATTCGCCTTCGACGATGTGCGCGGCGCTGTCCCATACGGAGTCGACGTCGCCCTTCTCAAGCAAGAAGCTCTTGAACAAGTTATCCGCGCCCCACACGACGGGGTTGCGGCGTTCGCTCTCTTCGATCGTGAACACGGGCGGCAGCGGGTCATATTCGATGCGGACAGCGTCCACAGCCTCGCGCAGTTTGTGCTTGTCAGGATGCGCCAGTAACAGAATTGCTTCGTCGCAGTGGTTCACCTTTCCGTCGGCGAGGCAGGGCTGGTCGGCGGCGATGAGCTGAATGAGATTCTGGCCGGGAATATTGTCGGCTGTGACGACGGTGAACTCGGTCCAGTCGATGCGCCGGTCATATCCGATGGAGCGGATCAAGCCGCGGGGAATCGAACTGCGGACAGTAGCGCCATGCCACATTCCCTCGCGTTCAATGTCATCCACATAGCGCGCGCGGCCCAGCAACTTGTCCACCCCTTCCTTGCGAGGGACTGAAGCGCCTACGATGCGGGTTTTCGCATGCGTGGTCATGTTTGTGGTAGCCAAAATCGCCGAACGGGTTGAGGCATAGCATACAACGGAACGGCGAAGATTCAAAGCGGACGCTTCAGCTGGCCAGCAGGGAAAGGGTCCGCGACAAGACGTGGACGCCGCTGCCGATCCACTCTGGCGATGAGTATTCATCAGGCCGGTGGCTCACTCCGCCGCGGCAGGGGATGAACAGCATGGCTACGGGCGCGAGGCGCGCCATGAAAAGCGAATCGTGGTAGGCGCGGCTTACCATCTTCTTCCAGGTCATGCCTGCTTCGATTGCCGAGGCTTCCATGGCAGCTAGAATCGTGGGGTCGCAGGTGGCCGGTGGATCGGCGTTGACCAGTTCCGTGGTGATGGAAGCGCCACGCCGTGTTGCGGTATCCGCGCATGCGGCAAGCAGCGCGTCAAGCACGCGGTCTCGGCGCGCTCCGTCTGTGTCGCGGATGTCTGTCTCCAGGCGAACGAGCGAAGGAATGCTGTTGACCGCGCCGGGAAAGACCTCGCACACGCCCACTGTGCCGACGGTATCGATGACGCCGGTGGATTTGGCTGCCGATTCGAGCGCAAGAATCAGCTCCGCCGCTGCGGCCAGCGCGTCTTTGCGGCCCGGCATGAGCTTGCCGCCGGCATGGCCACCTTCGCCCTCGATGCGAATGCGCAGGCTTGCCGGCGCGGCGATTGCCGTCACCAGTCCGACGTCGATGCCCTCCTGCTCCAGCAGCGGCCCCTGTTCAATGTGCAACTCGATGAACTGGTGGAATCGACCAGCGGGCAGCGCGACGGATTCAAGCGGTCCAGTGAATCCAGCCTGTGTGCGCAACTCCTCAAGGCCGTGGTCTTCTTTGTCCCTGAGTGCAAGCGCCTGTGAAGGGCTGAGCACATGGCCCATCATGCGGCTGCCAAGGCAACCGATGCCGAAGCGTGTTGGCTCCTCTGCGGTGAAGATAACGAGCTCGATCGACCGGCGAGGAGTGAACCCGAACTTCTGCAAGACGCGAATCGCTTCGAGGCCGCCGAGAACGCCGACAACGCCGTCATATGAGCCGGCGTTGGGAATGGCGTCGATGTGAGAACCGGTGCCAATGGGCGCAAGATCCGGATCGCTGCCTTGCCAGCGGGCGAAGGTGTTGCCAATAGCGTCTTCGTGAACCATGAGTCCCGCTGCCGCGCAAAGGCCATTGACATAGGCACGCGCGCGCATGTCCGCTTCGCTGAAGACCACGCGCGTGACCACCGGAGGCTCTGCGGCGGAGATCTGCGCCAGCGCCGCCAGTTCCGACATCAGTCCGTCGATGGAAAGGTTGGGTTTTGGGCTCATTGCTTCCTCACGATCCTAGTGGGTGCCTGCGCCAGTCTTTGTAGATGAGATACTTTGCGGGCCGCTTGCCCAGCGCGCCGAACCACTGCGGGCAGTAAGGGCCCATCCAGATGAAGTCGCCGGCCTCAACGGGATACCACGAGTCGCTGAGTTTGTAGATGCCACCGCCCTCAAGCATCAAAAGGCCGTGCTCCATCACGTGAATCTCCACCATGCTGAGGGCTGCGCCAGGCTCGTAGGTCATGATATTCACGGCAAAATCGTAGGCGGGCCCGTCAGGCATCAGCGAGCGGACCTGGAGGGCGCCGTCGCCCATGAGCGGCACGGAAGAGATTGCAGCTTCGTTGTCCACCGCAATTGTTGGGAAGTCATTGCCTTCGCCCGAAAGCGGCTCATATGGTTTTTCGATCACGGCCGCGCGCGAGCGAGCCAGCGCGCGCACCGTGTGCGGCACGCCTTGCGGCAGAAAAGCAAACCCTCCTGGGGCAAGAGTGTGTTGTTTGCCGCTGGCGCTGAGTTGCAACTCACCTTCGAGCACATAGATGAAGCGCTGTGCCGGCGCGGGTCCAAGTGCGCCTCCATCTGCAAATTCCGCCGTCATCTGCGTAAAGCCCGCACCCAGTTGCGGTGCGACATGGACCACGAACTCCACGTCTGTTGCGCCGGGCAGCGGTGTGCGAATAAAGGTGTTTGGCGTTTGCAGAAGGTGATCCGGCTTCAAACTGCTTCGTGTTAATCCAAGATGATGCAATCGATGACCTCGTTGGAGCATTCTAGTGCATTTTCAGGAATTCTGTGTAGACTCATGCAGGCTTCACACAACGGCGCTCCTGAAAATGCGTTATCCAGTTTCTTTGGCCAAGCGCTTAAGAAACTCGCAACCCACGCGCAATGAGGCTTCGACGTCCTCTTCGAGCACTGATTCAGCGGAGTGGTGGCTGATGCCCCCGGGGGAGCGCAGGAAGAGCATCGCAGTCGGCACCCGTGCTGCCATCACCATGGCATCGTGTCCGGCGCCGCTGATCATGGTTTTGCGGGGAAGCCCGATGGTCTCGATCGCGTCGGCCAGATAGCCAGTCAGCCGCTCGTCCATCGGTACCGCCGGGTGCTCCAAGGGGTCTTTTCGCTGGAGCGTGATGCCGCGCCGATCTGCGATTGAGGCTGCGGTAGTGAGCAGCTCGCTCACAGCAGCGGTGCGCACAGAATCGTCGGCGTTGCGGACCTCAAGGCCCACGTACGCGATTCCGGGGACGACGTTGCCCACATTGGGTTCGATGCTGATTTTGCCCACGGTCGCCACAAGGCCTTCGGTGCGCCGAGCCAGCGCCTCGACTGCTGTGATCCACTCCGCTGCGGCAGCCAGGGCGTCATGGCGCAGTCGCATGGGCGTGGTTCCGGCATGGTTGGCGTGGCCGCCAAATACCAGGTTGATGCGGGTCTGGCCCACAATCGCTGAGACCGCGGCGACACTGCAACTGCCCGCTTCAAGAACCGGGCCCTGCTCAATGTGAATTTCCACGAAGCCAATCGCATCCGAACCCACCACGGCATCGCCGATCCAACCAGGATCGAGGCCGAACTCGCGGATGGCATCCTCGACAGCCACGCCTTCTGCATCCTTCATGGCGAACAGTGTTGGGTCGAAGCATCCTGCCACCGCTCGGCTACCAAGGAACGGCACGCCGAAGCGCACCCCTTCTTCGTCGGAGAAGGCAATAATCTCAATCGCAAGCGGGAACTCGAGCACTTTGGCGAGTCCCACCCATTCAAGCGCCAACGCCACTCCCAGGACGCCATCGAAAGCGCCGGCATCTGGTACGGTGTCAATGTGTGAACCGAGGATAAGGCGCTGGAAGCTTGCTACGGTGGGTTGCCACTCGCCACGCAGGTTGCCTGCCGCGTCGACATGGGTGGTCATGCCCAGCGCTTCCATGCGGGCACGCAGGTGGGCATGCACTTCGTGCATCGGCGGCGTGAGAAACCGGCGCGTGATGCGGCCCGGCTCTTCGCTCATGGTGGCGATTTGCCTGCATTCTGCGATGGCTCTCAGCGCGCGGTCTCTCATTGCCACACCAACTCTTTGCCGCGCGGAGACCCGATGAACCCGCGCGAACGGTTCCGGCTTCTTTCCACAGTGAAGACTTGTTCTCCGCGCAGCCAGGTCTGCATTACGCGCCCGTGCAACTCTGCGCCGAGATAGGGCGAGAGCTTATGGCGAAAGTGCAGGTGCTCCGGCGCGACGGTCCAGGCGACGTCGGGATCGAAGACCACGATGTCCGCGTCGGCATCTTCAGCCAACACCCCTTTTTGTCCAGCCAGGCCGGCCAGGCAGGCAGGCGCGGTGGCCATCCAGGCGCCCAGTCGCTCCATGGCCTTGGTCGGATTCGTCCCGCGGTTCTTGACTGCCGACCACATCACCGGCAGAGCCAGTCCGAGGCTGGCGATGCCTCCCCAGGCAAGGTCAAACCGGCCCTCGTCGTCGTCGGATCCTGGGCGCTTCATCTCAGCCGGGCATGGCGAGTGGTCGGTCGTCACCATTTCGATCAGCCCACCCTCCAGCGCGGCCCACAACGCATCGCGATTGGATCGCCCCCGAATGGGCGGAGCGCATTTGTACTCCGTTGCGCCATCGGGAATTTCTTCCGCTGCAAACCACAGGTACTGGGCACAGGTTTCAACGCTAATGGGGACGCCCCGCCTGCGCGCTACAGTCAGCAGCGGCAAAGCCTTTGCGCTGGCCAGATGCACAATGTGGATGGGAGTATCGAACTCCTCGGCGAGGCGGATGAGCAGGGCAATTGCGTCAACCTCCGCGGCGTCTGGGCGTGAGGCGAGATAGGTGGAGTACCGCCGCCAATCCGCGCCAGCGGCCCGCAGCGACTCGGTCGCAGTATTGACCGGGCCCTCAAGTTCAGCATGTACGAGCAACGGCAATCCCATCCCGCGCAATTTGGCGAGCGCCAACCGCAACTCAGGCTCATCCACCCAACCAAAGCCGTCGATCCCCGAATGAATGAGAAAGCATTTGAAGCCGGGTACTCCGGCAGCGGCCAGAGGCAACAGAGCTGCAGCATTGCCGCGCACCACTCCGCCCCATGCCGCCCAATCCACCCAGGCCTGCCCTTTCGCCGCGATTCGCTTGGCGTGCAGGGCGCGCACACTTGTTGTCTCGGGTAGGCAATTCAGCGGCATATCGACGAGGGTCGTCACCCCGCCTGACGCCGCGGCACGCGTGGCCGTCGGAAAACCTTCCCACTCCGCACGGCCGGGATCATTGATGTGGACATGCGAGTCCACGAGGCCGGGAAGCAAGACATGATCGCCGAAGTCTAGAAGCCGTGCTTTTTCCGGCACGTCTTCCCAACCAAGTACCTCAGCGATGCGCTCCTGCTCCACCAAAACGGTTGCTGGAGCGAGTCCCTCCTGCGTAAGAACGCGTGTTGAGCGGAATGCTTGTGCCATACTGTCTTTACTTTCGCCCTTACAGGAGGGGTAAAGCAAGCTTTCAATGTTTCTCGAACCCAATCCCGAGTTTATGCGCCGCGCAATTGCACTGGCCACAGAGAACGTGAGTGTGGGCGCTGGCGGCCCGTTTGCCGCTGTCGTGGTGCGCAACGGTCAAATCGTCGGCGAGGGCGTAAACACCGTGACCATCCGCCACGACCCCACGGCCCACGGCGAAGTCAACGCCATACGAGCTGCGTGCAAGGCGCTTGGCACGTTTACACTGGCAGGCTGCGAACTCTACACCAGTTGCCAACCGTGCCCCATGTGCCTGGCGGCCTGCTACTGGGCGCGGCTCGAAGCCGTTTATTACGGCGCGGACGCTGCAGATGCCGCACGCGCCGGATTCGACGACGCATTTCTCTACGAAGAGTTTCGCAAAGAGCAGGCGGCGCGCACTCTGCCCACCACGCAATTGCTCAGCGACGAAGCGTGGTCCAGTTTTGCCACCTGGATCGCTTCGGAGAACAAGATCAAGTATTGACGATCGACTGACTACTCAACCAATGCATCAGCGATCGCCAGGTGTTCGTCCAGCGCGGCAATCCCCAGATCCAGTTCTTCCTTGGTGACGATCAACGGCGGCGCAATGACAAAGTGGCTGACCCAGGCTTGGATCGAAACTCCTTGCGCCATCATCTTGCCTGCGATCTGATCGACGACCAACGGCTTGCCTTCTACCTTGTCGCGCATGGTGTTGAACGGCTGCTTGGTGGTGCGGTTCTTCACGATCTCCACGGCAAAGAAGAGGCCCAGGCCGCGCACATCGCCGACGGATGGATGCTTCGCCTTGATCGCCTCCAGCTTTTTGCGAACATACGGCGCGAGTTCAGCGGCGCGCTCGACGAGCTTGAGGCGCTGCATCTCTTCGATGGTGGCCACGGCGGGGCCGAGCGTGAGGGGATGCGCCTCATACGTGTGCCCGTGAGAAAAGTAGTGATCCTCAAAGTAATCGGCAATCTTTGTTGTCGTGGCGCACAGGCCAAGCGGCACATAGGCTGAGGTGATGCCCTTTGCTGTGACAAGAATGTCTGGCTTCACATCCCAGTTGTCTACAGCGAACCACTTGCCGGTGCGGCCCCAGCCGGCCATTACTTCATCAGCAATCATTAATACGCCATATTGATCGCAGATTTTTCGCAGGCGCGGAAAATACTCCGGCGGTGGAACCAGCACGCCGTTGGTGCCCACCACCGGCTCCAGGATGATGGCCGCAACATCGCTCTCATTGCGGATCATGTGCTCGATGTAGTCGGCGCAAGCGATGTTACAGGTGGGGTAGGTGTGCTTGATCGGACAGTCGTAGCAGTTCGTCTCCGGCGCAAACACAAATCCGGCGCTCTTGCCGCCCGGCTCCATGGCCCAGCGCCGCGGATCGCCCGTGGCCGCGATGGAACCGATGGTTGACCCGTGATACGAACGGTAGCGTGAGATGATCTTGGTCTTGCCGGTATACATGCGGGCAATCTTGAAGGCCGCTTCGTTGGCCTCGGTTCCGCTGGTGGCGAAGAAAAACTTGTTCAGCCCCTCGGGCAGCACTTCAAGCAGCTTGGTGCTGAGGCGGGCGCGTGCGCGGGTCGCGTGTCCGGGAGCGACGTAGGCCAGTTCCCGAGCCTGCTCCGCAATCGACTCCACCACCCGCGGATTCTTGTGTCCCAGGTTCACGCACATCAATTGCGATGAAAAGTCGAGGTAGCGCTTGCCTGCGCCATCGATGAACCAGCAGCCTTCAGCGTCGGCTATGTGCAGCGGCTTCCATGTCTTCTGGAACCGCCAGGTGCCATAGTTCGTCTGGCGCGTGATTGCGCTGATCTGCTCGGACGTAAGTTCGTCCAGCTTGGGAACTTCGCTCATGGATTGCCTCTCCCGGTGGCGGTGCTTCAAAACATCCTATCACTCAGACAGCAATGGATGAATCGACTCCCGGTGCGGCCGACAACCCATCAAGCCGACAGCGAGCCAGTCGTGCGAAGTGGGGCGTTTAAATGGGAAAGGAAGGGCGGCGTGCCCGAGAAGGCCGCGCCGCCAGGCTGTTTCTATATTTCGTTGAATGAGTTCTCTAGAGCGGGCTCTAGAAGTTGTTCCAGAGCGACTGGTTGTAGACCTCATGGTGGAACTGCACCTCGGAGCCCTTTACGTAGGTTCCCAGCTCGCGGGGGGAGCGATTGGCGGCGGCCTGCTTCAGGTCGGCGAAGCGGCCCTGCACGTCGGCGCCCAGAATCTCAGTGATCCAGCCTGAGGACTTGAAGTCTTCAATCGCTTCCTGGATGTGGTCCGGCAGGTACCGCTGCGCCTGGCGCAGATTGTCGATCTCCGCGGTTGTGCCGTCGATGCCGGTCCTGAAGATGGAGTAGAGGGCCAGGTACGGATTGGCGTCCGGAGCCACCGCGCGCACCTCGACGCGCATGGATTTCGAATTGCCGATCGGCACGCGCACCATCGAACCGCGATCTGTGGCTGATGCCTTGATCTGATTGGGCGCCTCGAAGTGCGGATCAAGCCGGCGATAGGCATTGACGCTGGGGTTCATGATCAGGCAAAGATCCAACGCGTAGGTGAGAATGTGATCGATGAAATCCCAGCCGAAGGCGGATAGTTTTTCCTGTCCCGCCGGATCCCAGAACAGGTTGGTCTTGCCTTGCGAGATCGACATATTGGTGTGCATGCCGCTGCCGTTCACGCCCACCACCGGCTTGGGCAGGTAGCAGGCTGTGTAGCCCATGTTGGCCGCCACCTGGCGGGTGAGCAGCTTGTAAAGCTGAATCTGGTCAGCAGCCGCCACCACTTCGCCATAGCCGTAGTTGATTTCGAATTGGCTGGGCGCAACCTCGGGGTGGTCCTTCTCATTCTGGAAGGCCATCGCACGCTGCACCTCGGCAGAGGTGTCGATGAACTGGCGCAGGGGATCGAGCGGCAGCACGTGATAGTAGCCGCCGGTGTTGATGAACTCGAATTTGCCGGTCTCGGGATACTTCTGCTCGGCGTCTCTTCCGGCAAAGAGGAATCCTTCAATCTCGTTCGCCGCGTTCAGGGTGTAACCCTTTTCCACGTGCAGTTTTTCTGCGTACTGCTTGAGCACACCGCGCATATCGCCTGAATACGCGCTCCCGTCCTTGTCAATGACCGTGCCAAAGACCAGCACCTTACCGGTCCCGAAAACATCGCCAGGCACCCAGTAGAACGCGCCCCAATCGATGCCGAGGCGCAGATCGCTCTCATGCTGCGCGGTGAACCCGCGAATCGACGAGCCGTCGAAGGTCAGGTTCTCATACGAATTGAGCAGGAACTTCTTGTCGTAGTCGAGCAGGTGCAGGCGCCCTTCAAGATCGCTGAAGAGCACGGTGACGGCCTTGATCCGCTTCTCGTCGGTCAGATACTTGATCCGCTTCTCACGGATTTCGTCGGCCGGTGCACGGTTCACGCGATCGGCCTTGGCGGCCAGGTTAAGCTCTTCCAACTCCTCATAGGAGAGTGCGAGAAAATTGCGATACTCAGTGGACATGGATCTCCTTTGGGAGGGAAAAAGGTGCGGGGTATTCAACAGAATAAACCAATAGCGCCGGAAGTGCAGTAGCCCGAAATTAAAAAGGGGCATGGAGAACTGGAAAGCACCTGGTGCCTTCCACTTCCTCACACCCCCCGACGGCGGCGGGAATGCTGCCAAGCCGTCTCGTTACACGAATAACCCACTGCCTACAAGAGATCGCGCTGACCAAAATCCTCTGCCTGGTCGCTCACCCCAGGCCGAGGTTTGGCTGAGATGAGCGATCAAGAGTTTGGACTAGGGCTTGGGCACGGTGTTGATCGTCTCGAGAATCCGCGAGACGATCTGGTAGGGATCGCCTTCGGAGTTTGGGCGGCGATCTTCCAGATAGCCCTTGTAGCCGTTCTTGATGAAGTTGACAGGCAAGCGAACCGAAGCACCACGGTCCGAAAGACCGTAGCTGAACTTGTCAATGGCTTGCGTTTCGTGCAGACCTGTCAAACGCAGATGGTTATCCGGGCCATACACAGCGATGTGCTCGGGGATGTACTTCTCGAATGCCTTCATGAGGACCTCAAGATATTCCTTGCCACCGACTTCGCGGATGTACTTCGTGGAGAAGTTGGTGTGCATGCCCGAACCATTCCAGTCGCCCTTGATGGGCTTGCAATACAACACGAAGTCCACTTCGTATTTCTCGCAAAGGCGCATCATCAAATAGCGAGCAATCCAGGTGTCATCAGCGGCTTTGGCAGAGCCTTTGGCGAAGATCTGGAACTCCCACTGGCCTTTGGCGACTTCAGCATTGATGCCTTCGTGATTGATGCCGGCGGCAAGACAGAGATCCAGGTGTTCTTCGACGATCTGGCGAGCCAGGCTGCCCATGTATTTGTAGCCGACACCGCAGTAGTATGGTCCTTGAGGACCTGGGTAGCCGTCTTTCGGGAAGCCGAGAGGACGTCCATCCTTGTAAAGGAAGTATTCCTGTTCAAGACCAACCCAGAGGTCGGGGTCGTCCTCGATCGTGGCGCGCGCGTTGGTTGAATGCGGGGTGCCATCGGGGTGCATGACTTCGCTAAGAACTAGATAAGCATCCTTGCGGCTTGCATCAGGATAGAGAGCGACAGGCTTGAGCACGCAGTCAGACTTGCTGCCTTCGGCCTGCATGGTGGAGCTGCCGTCAAATCCCCAAAGAGGCAGATCGGCAAGAGTGGGTGGCTTCTCATACGACTTGAGTTGAGTTTTGCCGCGAAGCTCGGGAACGGGGTGTCTGCCGTCAAGCCAGATGTATTCAAGTTTGTACTTTGTCATGGATCTCCTTTTGGCGGGAAAAACAAGGGTGCATTCAACGAAATCCTAGGTCCTGATTCATAAGGATTCCATGAAGATTTCGAAGACTGACTGCGGGGAAGCTCGGGATTATCGGTGATGGGCGACCAGTATCATCAGCAGCAGAATCACCACTGGGATGAGGGCTAGACCGCCAATATACAGGATCTTGCGCGACAGATGGGATTTTCTCTTTTGCCAGTTGCGCAGCTCTTCCCGGTCTTCCTCACCCACCTGATCCGGATGCTCGAGATCCCATATAAAAGCGCTCGCCTTGGGATACCGATTGGCGGGATCCCTCTCCAAAGCTCGATACAGAATCTCCTGCAATTGAGGAGAGATGGACGGATCGGCGACGCGCGGCGGGGTGGGGTGGTTCAACAGCCGGTCGTTCATCGCCGCTAGAGGAGACGGCCCTGAGAACGGGAGCTTGCCAGAGAGCATTTCATACAGAATGACTCCGACTGAAAATATGTCGGACCGGCCATCGCCGCGCTTGCCTTTGACCTGTTCGGGAGAGATGTAGTTCGGGGTTCCGAGCGTGGCGGTGAAGTTGGCGTAGGTCAGGCGCCGAGCAGCAGAGTCGCTGGCGATGCCAAAATCGATGAGTTTGATGTTGTCCTGCTCATCGACCATGATGTTTTCCGGCTTCAGGTCGCGATGCACTACGCCGTTGGCGTGGATGTATTCCAGGGCGTCCAGAATGCCAATGGCAATTCGGATGGCGCGGTCCTGGGGGAACTTGCCCTCGTCGAGGATGTTGCGCAGCAGGCGGCCTTCGCACCATTCCATCACCATGTACATGCGGGAGCGCTTTTCGTCGGCAAAAACGCGCATCACCTTGGGATGGTTCAGTTTTTCGCCAATTCCGGACTCGCGCTTAAAACGGTCGAAGAGGATGGGGTCCGCTTCAAGGTCAGGATGCGGAATCTTGAGGGCGACGACGCGGTTATCGCGCAGGTCGGTGGCGCGGTAGATCGAAGCCATGCCGCTACGGGCGACAGGCGCCTCAACGCGGTAGGAATCGATCTGCGCACCGGCTTCTAAGGTGTTGTGGTAACCCATCGTGCGGCATGCTCCATCAGTGGGACTTGTTCTACTTTATCGGGTAAAAGCGGCCCGACAGTAAGGATTCCGCAAGGCTGCTCGAAATTCGACGAAGGGTACATCAGGAAGGCAGCCGGTATGGCCGGCCACGGTACATCCCTATCTGCTCCACCGAGCGAACTCGGATGACCTGTGCTGTGGTGTTATCGTTGCCGTCGATCTCGACTGCGCGGGCTACCAGCTCGCGGACGATCTCGTCGATGTTTTTGGTCTGGGACACAATCGTTGACAGTTCCGCTTCGTTCAATTCGTCATGGACGCCGTCGGAACTGAGAACCAGCACATCGCCTGCCAGCAATGTGACGGCGGTGGTGTCAGGGGAGACGAACATCTCCGGTCCCAGGGAGCGGATGAGAACGTGCCGAGACTCGGACTCAGCCATCTCACTGGCGGAGATAATCCCCATCTTGCGCTGCTCGTTCACCCAGGTGTGATCCTGCGTGATTTGCTTGGCCTTGCCGTTGCGCACCAGGTAACAGCGGGAGTCGCCCACGTGAGAAACGATCGCCTGATCGTAGCGGATGGCGCAGGCCACCAGGGTTGTGGCCATCTTTTTGCCGCGGTATTCAGGGGCCAGAGTGCAATCGTGAACCGCTGCGTTGGCGTGCTGAATCAGGCGCGGGAGCAGGCTGATGAGCATGGTGCCCGCTTGTGCTTTGGCGAACTCCTCAGTGATGACCGAAATCGCAGTCGCCGAGGCAACCTCGCCCAGGTCCATCCCTCCCACCCCGTCGGCAACCGCGAACAGGTAGCCGTGGGTCCGAGCCTGTTGGCGCGAAGCCGGGATGAACGATCCCATGGCGTCTTCATTATTGGTTCGAATTTTGCCGAAATCGCTTGCCTGGCCGAACTGCACTTCCAACATGGGCGCCGCCGCCTCAAGCATCTACCGCATTTCCGCGGAGAAGACGCCTCTTAGAGATTGTTAAACATCGTTCACGAAAACGCCACTGGGTGGTTCTCCGTTTCTCGCCTCGCTAGAAGAAAATGAAACCAGGTTCTAACCAGCGGTTGCAGCAGTCTATTTCGAAATGAACAGGGCCGACTTTCCTCTTGCTTTCGAAGTCTCCGTTTGGACACAGGCGGGGAGCATAAGTGGGTAACGTTAATCCTAGAACCCGGGCAATAAAGATGAAATGAGGAATCTGAAATGAGATGCGGGCGACCCGGCCCAGGAACGTGGATACCGGCTGAAGACTGGCGGCGAAACCCGGTCCGTTCGTTACAGATGAAGGCGCGCTACAGCGATTCCATCAGACGCGGAATGACTAGGAACGAGAGTCTCCATGCATTGATTTCAGATTTCCCCATTCCGCTTCGCAGGGGGAGGCGAACCATCAGATCCACTGTCAGCAGCGCGGCGGGGAAAGCTCACGAATTGGTTCGTCGTGAGAAGTCCATCAGTGGCCTGTTAAAATTCCACTAAACACTCCTGTCCTGCCCGCCAGGGCACTTTGTTTGAGACCTCTGCCCAGGACGCGGGACAAAACGCAGGATGAGTCGTAGCAATCGAGGCGCACGGCCGCCAAAGAGCCCGGCTTCTGCGACCTGCTTCTTAGATCGATGAGTCGCCTCCGAAGGTTTTCCCCGAAGCCTGTCGGAATCGAGAGGTTGGTGGCTGGTTGTCTGGAACCTACATCCCCGTGCGTTCTACCTTCGGCGCCATGCGCTCGCGCGGCTCGGGTCTGCGCGCGCTCTTGTTCACGCTGGAGTGTGCATTGGGGGTTGTGGCTGTCATTCTTGTGTCCGCCCTTGCACATTGGTCCGGATGGCTGCTCCCGGTGGCTGTACTGCTTTACCTCTTGATCGTGGTTCCCACCGCCCTGCTTTGCGGATTCTGGCAGGCGCTCATCGTATCCCTCTCGGCGGTTCTGGCACACGGCTACCTGACTGCGCACGATCCGCAATTCAATCTGGCGGCAGATCCCGCCAATTCCGTAACCCTGATTGTGTTCGTGCTGGTGGCGCTCCTGGTCAGCCGCCTTTCTGCGCGGGTTACGGGGCACGCGCGTGAAGCCGAATCCAGGGGCGGGCAGATGCACGACCTGTATGAATTTACACGGCGAACCCTGCAGATGAACCTCCACGTCGAGCCGGGACCGCAATTGGTCGAACTGGTTCACGAGATCTTTTCCCTGGAGGCTGTTGCTGTCTTCGACGCTGACCTCCACGACGTGTACCAGGCCGGGTACTGGGGCACGGATCCGCAGGAGATGGCGCAGAACGTCTACTACTTCGAGACATCGGACGACGACCCGGCGACCGGCCTGGGGCGCCGCGTCGTCCGGCTGGGCACGGTGCCTGTGGGCAGCCTTGTGGTGCGCGGCGAGACTAGCCCGCTTACCAACAACGCGATTGCCTCGCTGATTGCCATCACCTTCGACCGCTACCGAGCTTTCGCCAATGAGAGCCGCATCGAGACCGAGCGCCGCACCGAGCAGCTTCGCGCAACCGTGCTCGACAGCCTGGCCCACGCATACAAGACGCCGTTGACAGCAATCCGCGCCGCCAGCACCGGCCTTGGTGAAATGGGGCACTTGTCACCGGGACAGGCCGACTTGGTCGCGTTGATCGATGAGCAGACCGGCCTGCTCGGCGACCTGACCACCCGTTTGCTGACCACCGCCCGCCTCGACGCGGGTGAGGTCACGATCCATGCCACGCCGGTTGGCGTCGGATCACTGATTGAAGAAGTTGTGGCCAGCCTCAGGGATCGGCTGGCGAGCATGAAGGTCTTCATCGACCTCAAGGACGACAACCTGGTTGTTTGTTGCGACCGCCAGTTAATGGTCATGCTGCTGACGCAGTACATTGACAATGCCTGCAAATATTCGATCTTTGGCACCATGATCACAATCCGTGTCGTCCATACGAATCAGGAGGCAATCTTTTCAGTGCATAGCTACGGCCCCGTGATTCCCATGGCCGACAGGGAACGGATTTTCGACCGCTACTTTCGTTCCTCCACCCACCCCAACCGCGCTTCGGGCACCGGAATCGGTCTTTCCGTAGCCAAGCGAGCCGCGCTTATCCATGGCGGCTATGTTTGGGTCACCAGCGAAGAGAATGAGGGAACCACGTTCTTCGCGGCCATCCCCGCCCCCGTGCTCAAGAGGAATTCTTAATGAACCAGCCTGCCATGATGAACCTGCCAGCCATTCGCATTCTTGTGGTCGACGACGAATCGGCCATCCGCCGCGCACTTCGGCCACCACTGCTTGAGCTCGGTTTTCAGGTAGCCGAAGCCTCACGCGGAGAGGAGGCGCTGCAAATGCTCCGCGCCGCCGTCTACGATGCAGTCCTGCTCGATGTGAATATGCCGGGCATCGGCGGAGTGGAAACGCTGCGCCGCATTCGCGGCTTCGCTCCCAGGCTGCCTATCCTCATGCTCACCGTACGCGACCAGGAAGAAGAGAAGGTGCTGGCCCTCGATCTGGGCGCCGACGATTACGTCACCAAGCCTTTCAGCACTCGCGAGCTCATCGCGCGCATCCGAGCCGCGGTCCGCCGGGTCAAAGCTCCAATCCGCAATGAAGACGCGCCCATCGAGATCGGTGAGATTCGACTTGAGCCACAAAAGCGAGTCGTCACAAAAGGCGGCCAACCTCTGCATCTAACCCGCAAGGAGTTCGACATCCTGCACTGCCTGATGAGCCGCGCCGGCCGTGTGGTTACCTACGCCAAGCTGTTGGCAGCGGTGTGGGGCGCCGATTGCCGCGAGGAGGTCGAGTATCTCCGCACCTTCGTCCGCCAGTTGCGCAAGAAGATTGAAGACGACCCATCCAATCCCGTTTATCTGTTGACGGATGTGTACGTGGGATACCGCTTTGCCGATGCGCAGACGTTCCAGGAGGAGGCCGTTGAAGGCGAACCGGACGCCGCGACCCTGGTGGCTGCCCCGAAAGACGCTTTCTGAAGTATTTCCTCGGTGTGAAACGAATCGCCCGTCCGCTCTACTCATCGTAATGGAGCAGGCTGAAGACGTCGTAGTCCTTGAACCGCTCGCGGCCCTTCAAGAAGTCGAGCTCCACGGCAAAGGCCAGCCCGGCGATTTCCCCACCCAACTGCTTCACCAGCTTGATGGTGGCCTCCATGGTGCCGCCGGTGGCCAGCAGGTCATCGACGAGCACGACACTCTGGCCGCGCTGAATGGCGTCAAGATGAATCTCCAGGCTGTCGGAGCCGTACTCCATGTCGTAGGTGACGCGAGCCACGGGAGCAGGCAACTTGCGCGGCTTGCGCACGGGCACAAACCCGGCATTGAGCCGATAGGCCAGGGCCGGCCCAAAGATGAATCCGCGCGCCTCAATGCCGAGAACGAGGTCGACTTTGCGCGGGATGTAGTGCGCCGCCAGCGCGTCGATCATTTGCGCAAAGCCGGTCTTGTCTTTCAGCAGAGTCGTGATGTCGTAGAAAAGAATCCCGGGCTTGGGGAAGTCGGGCACCGTCCGCACCAGCAGCTTCAAGGCATCCACATTGATCGGCTGGGCAGTGCTGATGGCGTCTGTATCGTCGGGCATTCGTCTGTTCCTTCCTGATTGAGGCGCATTTGAATTTGCGGGAAGAGAACAGGCGATTGTGCGGTTCGGCTTCCCTATGGATTATAAAGGAGCGGAAAACGGGACTAGTCAGGGAATAGGGAGCAGGAAACTGTCTTGAATTGCGGGGAAACGCCAACGAGTGTGCAGGTGACCTGCGCTTGGAAACTAGCAGCTAGAAGCTGGAAACTAGAAGCTGGATGCTGGAAGCGGGTGCCGGGGCTTTTCATGTTCCCTGCTCCCTGACCCCTGTTCCCTGTTCTCACCACGCGCCTTCAATCCTGAAGGAATTGAGATTCGCGGCTTCGGTGTCGTCGAGGTAGTGCTCGATGAGGCGGTCGACCCGGCTGCCTCGGGGTCCGCGGCGAAGGCTGGCGCGCAGTTCGGCCAGGTCTTTCTCTTCGCCAGACGCCACCACTTCAACCTCACCCTCTTCGGTATTGCGCACCCATCCGAGCAGGTCAAGCTCGCTGGCCTCCCGGTGGACATACCACCGGAAGCCCACCCCCTGTACTCGGCCTTGAATCAGAAAATGAAGGACCATGGTCGGCAACCAAAGCCAGTTTTGCAGATTGGCGTGCGCGACGCAACCCGCACATGCGCGTGCAAGGCCCCAGACTTTCTCGAGCAATTTGCGCAGCCGCTGCATTGCCCGGCTTATTGAGGCCCGCTCCTCTGCCGTCGTTCGCTCGCCGCGCCCTCCAACGGTCCGCGCTCCAGTGCAGGGATCCGATCGCGGATAGACTGCGCCACTACGGGGGTGCATGGATCCGGCAGACGCGCCCCTCCTCTGGAGCGGGTCTGCGCTCCACCATTCCATACTTGTCAATCAAGTTCCAAAGAAATTCTTCTGAATCGGAGAATTCAAAGGTCCGGGGGACCGGTCTCAGCCGGATGCACTCACTCGGCTAGCTCAGGCGGCTTTCTGTGATCGACCACTTCGAATCCCGGCGGCAATTCGTAGAGCTTTGGGTCAGGCTCGGACAAAGTGACATCGGTGATTGTGAAGAGTTGTTTCCCGAAAGACGGATCGCTGACCTCAAAGCGCAGGTTGATTCCCAGGCTGGGGGCATACCAGAACTCGCGCTTCACGCTGATTGGACGGTCGTTGCCAATTGCGCCCTTGTTGTAAGTGATGGTATCGCGCGTGACGATGACCTCGATGCCGTCGATGCTGTCTTTCCCGAGGTCCTCGTGCGTGCTGTAGGCGTCAGTGTGGGGAAGCGGCCCGCTTTTTGCGAAGGCCGGCTTGTACAAGGCAGCGGTGGTCTCGTTGAACGGTCCAAGAAAGCAGTTGCGGGGCTTGTTGAACATGAAGCAGTTGTAGAGCGTATGGGCGGTGGGATCGCCGATCTGGATGGTCGTCTTCTGGGACTTGTAACTGCCGTCATTGGGTATCAGGGTCCAGCGCTCTTCATAGATGCGGCCGTCGTTGTCGCGGGGCGATGGGCCGCTGATTGACGAGCGTGAAGCTTCCGCCGTCCAGCGTGTAACGCGTCCATTCTGTGTGAACGGTGGCTGTGAAGGGGGCGCCTGTAAGAGCTGGAATGTAGATGCTCTCAAGCACTTCGGCGACCACGCCCTTTTTAACCTGCTGGAGGGACGTGCCTCCGTCGTGCATCTCTACGGTGGGCGGCTGCGCTTCCTGCGCCCAAATCGCAGGCGCCAGAAGGGCAAGAAGAAGGGTTCCGGGAAGGCGTCTCACGGGTACCTCCATTGGCTGACAGACCACTATACCGCGATTCCCACGGCCGGGAAACGGGCCTGTGCGATGCTGCCACGCGCTACACTGGATTTCATCTAGACTGGAGAGCATGGTCTTCGTTCTCGACAACTACGACTCGTTTACGTACAACCTTGTCCAATACTTGGGAGAGCTGGGCGCTGAGGTCGAGGTCTACCGCAACGACGAGCTGACGGTGGAGCAGGTGGAGGCGCTGCATCCGGAGCGAATTCTGCTCTCGCCCGGGCCCTGCACGCCGCACGAGGCCGGGATTCTTGTTCCGCTGATTCGGCACATGGCTGGAAAGACGCCGATTCTTGGCGTCTGCCTGGGGCACCAGGCCATTGGCGAGGCATTTGGCGGCAAGGTGGTGCGCGCGCACCAGCTGATGCACGGCAAGACCAGCCCGGTGGATCACGACGGCAAGGGGATCTTTGCCGGCCTGCCCACGCCGCTGACCTGCACCCGCTACCACTCGCTGGTTGTGGAGCAGAAGTCTCTCCCTGCGGACCTCGAGATCACAGCGCGCACGCCCGAGGCTAACGGCGCCGGCAAGGCTGGTGGTTCTGTGATCATGGGCCTGCGCCATCGCACCCTGCCTATCGAGGGCGTGCAGTTCCATCCGGAGAGCGTGCTGACAGACGGCGGCCACCAGATGATCCGCAACTTCCTGAGCATGTAGAGGGCATGAGAACGATGCGCTGCCTGAGCCCGATCTCCCGTGTAGGTTTTTCAGGATGTCTTTCGCTGGTGGCGGCGCTTTTGGGCGCGCCGATGTTGTGCGCCCAGGATGCGCCCGCGGCATCGGCTCCTCAGGCTGCCCAGGCCCCTTCACCGGATGCACGTCCGATCGCGATTGTCTCGCTCGACCGCAAGAACCCCGACAAGGCAGCCAAGGTCACGGGTGCTCTGGAAGTCTCTCAGGGCTCGGCGGTCATCGTCGGCAGCGGGAGCATCACCTCTGGCGCGGAGACGACCAGAGTTGAACTGCCCTATCGCGGCGTCTTGCGGGTGTGTGCCTCGACCACGGTCAAGCTGGCATCCGACACCAGCATTCCGTCCACTGAGGTCCCCGGCCTGATGATGGCGATGGACCATGGTGCTATTGAAGCCAGCTTCGCCACGGGGCGCAACTCCGACATCCTGCTCACTCCGGACTTTCGCATTCTCATTGGCGGCCCGGGCGCGGTGGACATGAAGGTCCGCCTCGGGGAGCACGGCGACACCTGTATCGATAACGCAGGCGTGAATGCGCCCTACGTTTTGGTTTCCAGCGTCTTTGATGGCGGAGCGTATCGTGTCCAGCCCGGCCAGCGCGTCATGTTCCAACACGGCAGCCTGAAAGAGGTCGTGGACCAGGAAAAAGAGCCCTGCGGCTGTCCGCCGGGCGAGCCCAAAGGCAACGAGTTCCCGCTGGCCATGAGCGAGGGGCTGACGCCGCTTCCTGCCGCGACACCGGGCGTTGCGAAGAATGGGGATGCGCAGCCGGCGCCGGTGCCGCCGTTGGTCTACAACGCCGCGGACCACGCGCCCACGCCTGTTCCGGTCGCGCAACCGGTCCCGCCGCCGCCCGCCCCTGCAGCGAAGAAAAAGCCCGGCCTCTTCGCGGGAGTTGGCAAGTTCTTTCGGCGTCTGTTTGGCGCGGGATGAAAACGCAGGGGCTAGGGACTGGGGAGCAGGGAACACATACTCGGAACATTGCCACACTCCGCACCGTATCCCCTCTGCATGCGCCTGAGACCCGCGGCGCCAAGGGAGCAGCGCAATGTCTGAGATGAATTTCGAGCAACGCTCGAACGCGAGGGGAACGCCTCCGCAGGCTCAGTTTCGGCCGATCGCCTGGTGGCTGCGGATTCTTGTAGTTCTTGGCGCTCTTCTCACGGCCATGGGCGCGGTGATTGCGCTGGTTCATCCGGCAATGCTGGTTTCACCGCACGATGAGATCAACGGAGCGGTGCGCATCTATGCGGGATACCTGACAGCGCGCAATCTTGCCCTGGCGGTCATGCTCATCGGCCTGCTGTTGGCCGGGGCGAGGCGCGGTCTCGCCAACCTGATGGTCCTGGTTGGATTCATTCAGTTGCTTGACATCTGCATGGATATCGCGGAAGGGCGATGGGCGGTTGCGCCGGGCGTCTTTGTGTTCGGTGTTGTCTTTCTTGTTGCTGCGTCGCGGCTGATCGGCGATCCATTCTGGAGAATCGAATTCTGGACCGGATAAGAAATCGGTGAATCGACCGCCGCCTCTCGCAGCGCTGACCCTGGCCCCTGATCCCTGATCTCTGACCCCTGATTTCTGGCTACATCTCCCTCGCCCGCTCAATCGCACGAAACACAGCTTGTGCCTTGTTGATCGATTCCTGGTGCTCAAGCTCAGGCACGGAATCCGCCACAATGCCCGCCCCCGATTGTACGTAGCCTTTGCCGCCAATGGCGAGCATGGAGCGGATGGCGATGCAGGAGTCCAGATTGCCTGAGAAGTCGGCGTAGAGCACTGCGCCGCCATAGGTTCCACGCCGCGCTGGCTCCAGCTCTTCGATAATTTCCATGGCCCGCACCTTGGGAGCGCCGGAGAGCGTGCCGGCAGGGAAGCAGGCGCGCAGAGCCTCCACGGCGGTCAGCTCCGGGCGGAGCCGCCCCTCGATGGTGCTCACGATGTGCATCACGTGCGAGTACCGCTCGACGAACATGAGCCGGTCCACTTTCACGGAGCCGAACTCGCTGACCCGTCCCACGTCGTTCCGGCCCAGGTCCACCAGCATCACGTGCTCGGCGCGCTCCTTCTCGTCGTGAAGCATCTCGTCGGCCATCGCTTCGTCTTCTGCTTCGCTGGCCCCGCGCGGCCGGGTTCCGGCAATGGGCCGGTACTCCACCTTGCCCTGGTGGACGCGCACCAGCAGCTCTGGCGAGGACCCCGCCAGTTCGAGCGCCGTGGGCGCCTTTCCCTTTATGGAGGAGTGTTTGGGCTTATCCGGCAGTCCGCCCAGCGGGCCGTCCGGCGCAAAGCGCAGGAAGTACATATAGGGACTGGGGTTCACGGTGCGCAGTGCACGGTAGACCTGGAAACTGTCCGCTCCCGGCTCCACGTCGAACCGCTGCGAGATGACTGCCTGAAAGATGTCGCCCGCGCCGATGTACTCTTTGGTGCGCTGGACAGCTTCCAGGTAATCCTTCTTTGCGGTCCGGTATTTCACCTTGAGCTTGCCTTGCAGCTTCACCTTCGCCACCTTGGGCAGTGGCTGGGCCAGCCGCTTCTCCAGCCGGACGAGGCGCTTGACAGCTTTCTGGTAGGCTTCCGCCGGTTTAGCCTGCGTGACGTCGGCTGTGACCACCAGCCAGATCTCCTTGCGCACGTGGTCGAAGGCCAGCACTTCATCGAAGAAAAGCAGACACGCGTCGGGAATGCCCAATTCGTCCTTGGCCTTTTCCGGCAGCCGCTCAATCTGGCGCACGGCATCATAGGCGAAAAAGCCCACTGCTCCTGCGGTGAACGGAGGCAGGCCCGGCAGCCGCGCCGGTTTGTGGCCAGAGAGCGCCCGCCGCAGGACGGCAAAGATGTCGTCCTCGGTCTGGACCACTTTCTTGCCTTCAGTGATGGTGATCGAGCGCCCGCGCGCGACGATCCGCTTGAACGGCGCCAGCCCAATAAAGGTGTATCGACCCACCTGCTCGCCGTTCTCCACCGACTCCAGCATGAAGCACTCGCGCTCCGGCCACGCCGCCCGCAAGAACGCCGAGACCGGCGTCTCCAAGTCGGCCGCCAGCGTCCGGCAGACCGGGACCAGTGTGTGCTCTTTGGCGAGCGCTAGAAACTCTTTACGGCTGGGTTGGACAGGTTGAGCGGAGGATTTCACTCGCTCAGTGTAATTGTTCCTGGGTGGCGCTGCTGAATCTGGCCTCTGGGTGCCGCGATGCGTACAATACGATCATTGCGGAATTGGAGAGTTTTATGGCAGGTGTAACCCCGACTATGACTTTGGACCAGGAGATCAACCCCTGGGAGGCGCAAAGCGCGCGATTCGATTTTGCGGCGCGCAAGCTCAATCTGGATGAAGGCCTGTGGAAGCTGCTCCGCACCCCCACGCGCGAAGTCATTGTGCATTTCCCCGTAACCATGGATACGGGCAAGATCGAAATATTCACGGGCTTCCGGGTGCAGCACTCCATCGCCCGCGGTCCCTGCAAGGGCGGCATCCGCTACTCGCCCGATGTGACGCTGGACGAAGTGCGCGCGCTGGCCAGTTGGATGACCTGGAAGTGCGCCGTGGTCAATATTCCCTTTGGCGGGGCCAAGGGCGGCGTGATCTGCGACCCCAAGAACATGAGCCAGGGCGAGCTCGAGCGCATGACCCGCCGCTACACCTCCGAGCTGATCGATTTCATCGGGCCGGAGAAGGACGTTCCTGCGCCCGACGTGAACACCAACGAACAGACCATGGCATGGATCATGGATACCTACTCCATGCACATGGGGCACACGGTCACCAGCGTGGTTACCGGCAAGCCGCTCAACATCGGCGGCTCACGGGGGCGGATCGAGGCCACCGGACGCGGTGTCATGCTGGGCTGCGACGAGAGCCTGCGCTATCTCAATATGGCCGTCGACGGCTGTCGCGTTGTGATTCAGGGATTTGGCAACGTGGGCTCGAACGCGGCTCGCCTGATGATGGAGCGAGGCTACAAGATCGTAGGCGTGGCCGAGGTGGATGGCGGCCTTTGCAATCCCAATGGAATCGACATTCACCAGCTGGTCGAGTACAAGTACCGCAACGGCACCACGCTTGGATTCCGCGGCGCGGAGGCCACGCCCAGCGATGAGCTGCTGGTGATGGACTGCGACATTCTGATCCCCGCCGCGACTGAGAACGTGATTACCAGCCGCAATGCCGACGCCATCAAGGCGAAGATCGTCGTCGAGGGCGCCAACGGTCCCACCACGGCCGTGGCTGACGATATCCTCGCCGAGAAGCGCATCTTTATTGTGCCCGACATTCTGGCTAACGCAGGCGGCGTGACTGCCAGTTATTTCGAGTGGGTGCAAGACCGCCAGGGATACTTCTGGAAGGAAGCCATCGTCAACGAGCAACTGGAAACCATCCTGCGCGACAGCTTCGACGATGTGGTTCGCTATGCCGAGGCTCACAATGTGAACAACCGCATCGCCGCCTACATGCTGGCCATCGACCGCGTGGCCTTTACCATCAGGCAGCGTGGTATTTACGCGTGATTACTTTCGGCAAGCCTACAGAGGTTCAGACTCACAGAGAAAGTGCCCCACTCCTTCCGCAGTGCAATAATGGAGCTAACCCGGAGGCGCCGCTCCTGGTTCCGCGCAAACCGCATGAACCTGCCCAACTCCATCACGATGAGCCGGATCGTCATGATCCCGCTGCTGCTCTGGATTCTCTCGCCGCACTTTAGGTGGCTGGGGTCCAACGGCGAACAGGAGATTGCGGCCTCGATCTTGTTCGTGCTGGCTTCGATTACCGACGGCCTCGATGGCTACCTGGCTCGCAAGCGCAAGCAAATCACCACGATCGGGATGTTGCTGGACCCCATTGCCGACAAGATCATGGTCACAGGCGCCCTGATCGCCCTGGTGGCCTACAACCCCCAGGTGGTGAAGGTATGGATCGTGGTGGTCATCATTGCCCGTGAGTTTCTCATCTCCGGTCTGCGCTCCATCGCTTCGTCTGAAGGTTTTACGATCCAGGCCAGCGACCTGGGCAAGCTGAAGACCGTCGCCCAGATCGTTTCTGTGGTTGCAGCAATCCTGGCCCATCATTGGTTCCGGTGGCAGGTCGGCTTCGTCATACTGCCCGTCAAGTGGTTCGCCATCGCGGCCATTTACTTCACGGTGCTGGTGTCCGCCATTTCTGCCATCGACTACTTCGTTGGCTTCTGGAAGCAGATCGACCACGCCTCCAATACCAGCCGCAAGAAGAAGTCCTTCGTGCTGACGCGGCGCAAGTCGGCTACTACGCCGTAGGCAGGCGCCGGCGGTATGCAACTCCGCAAGATGCTGCCCCGTGTGGCAGTCTTCAAGGCTTGCTGCAACCCTAAGATTCACCGTTCAGCGCTAGCATTTTCCGAAAATGCCTTAGTGCGGCCGTCCGGGCAGGACAAAGTGCTCCTCGCAGCGCGGCTCGTAGAAGTCGCCGGCCATGATGATGGGGCTTTCGTAGGGGGCCGGTTTGCCATCGATGAGGCGCTGCGGATAGATCGCCTTGGCACCGCAACTGCAATACGCCACCAGTTCGGTGATATTTCCGGAGTAGGTGCGGACCAGCCAGGCCATATCCATCATTTCGCCGAACGGCATACCGCGAAAGTCGAGTTCGAGACCGGAGACCATCACGTCGTAGCCCCACTCAATCAGGCGCTTCGTGAACATGAAGAGGTCCTGGACAAACTGGCCCTCGTCGATGGCGATACACTCGACGCGCTTGCCGATCTGCTGCTCTGTCTGCTCGAGGATTGGCAAAACTGTCCATGGATCTGCGGACCGGAACTCGACAGCCGCCATTTTTCCGCAGCCGTTTTGATTCCGGCTTTCCACAAGCCCTGCTGCCGCTTTGGTGTCGTCGCTCGGCTTCAGCAGCATGACGTACTGCTTGGCGTATTGGCGGCGTGTCTCGATTCTCCGCAGCAATTCTGCGGTCTTGTCGCTCCGCATGGGCCCTACGATCAATTCCAGTTTCCCTGACACGGTCGTCCCTAACCTTTTCTGGCGTCTCATGCTGCCGGTCGCGGTTGATCCCCACTCCACATTCCAACGAGATGCAGCGCGCGGCGGCAACAGAATCCTGCCACACAGAATATACGGGCCAAGTCGCCTGCTGCTCTGACAAAGAGGCTGGTCGGGGCTTAGTCTTGACTTGACCGTTTCGAGGTAGAGATCGTGCAAGAGATGATCGACTTCATTCTGGAGCTGGAAAAGCTCAAAGCTGTGGAACGCAAAGTTCGTCCGCTGGGCCTGTTGCGCTATGAAAACTCGGCAGAGCATAGCTGGCAGATTGCCCTCTTCGCCGCCTCACTTGCTTCTTATGCCGCGGCGCCGATCGATATCAACCGGGTGATCCTGATGCTCCTGGTCCACGACATTGGCGAAATTGATGCCGGCGACACCATGGTCTTCGTGGAAGGAGGCTGGGAAGAGCGCAAGGCCGCTGAACTCGCCGCGGTGACACGCATCTTCGGCTTGCTGCCGGAAGGCCGGGGAACTGCGTTTCTGGCTCTATGGCGTGAGTTCGAGGACGGGACCACTGCCGAATCCCGCTTTGCGCATGCCGTTGACCGCGCCATGCCCGTCTTGCTGAACTTGTCGAACCAGGGTCAAAGCTGGAGGGAAAACGGCATCAGCTATGAGCGCGTGTTGAAACGTGTCGGGCCAGAGATCGACGCGGGTTGTCCGGCGCTTTGGGAATACCTGCATGGGCGCCTCGAGGAGGTCCGGAATATGGGATGGTTCGGGGCCGCTGGCGGAGTTCTGTGAGGCTTGAACATCTTCTTGCAGTCATCGAATCTGCGGAAAGGGAAGTTTCGGCGACGGCTCCGGTTGATCCAGCGTTTCCAGCCACGCGCGGACGTCTTTCCGAAGGGCCTCAACCTCTATTCCGCCAAAGTCAGGTGGATATCGATCGAGCCGCCGCAGAGCTACCTTCAGCAGAGATGCGGTGCCTGCAAGGTTCTTCCGTTGCAGGTGATGAAATGCCGCCGCTACTTGAATCAAAGCCTGCAGAAACGTCTTCTCCGGCTCTTCAGACTTGAGCCAAACACCTTCCCAATGCTCGTGAGCAAGGAAGAATTCCTCGTTCCGATAACATTGCAGGCCTTCCGCAAGGGCGCTGTCATTCCAATCAAGGGGCATTCCCTACCCATTATCATTCACATCCCGGATCGCTGATCGAATAGCCAGTCAACCTCTCACAATTGGAAGCGATGAGTGGTGCCGTCCTGTGCCCTTGAGCGAGTTCTTAAGAATCGAAGTCGGGGTCGCCGGAAGGCTTAGACTCTTTCCACAGCTTTTCCCAATTCCAAATTCCAGACGTCACCTTGATCGGCAACGGGAATCCGAGCTGATGCGCGAGCATGCACACCTGCCCGCGATGGTGGGCCTCATGAGAAAGCATGTAGCACAGCATCTCCACGCCAACCGGCCAGGGTTGAGCCCAGCCGTCCCTGCGAAACTTCTCAATGCGGCCCCCGCCATCGCCGAGCGCTTCAGCCAGCATCTCCGTGCAGCAAGCGGCGCTCTCGGCCAGTGCCGCGTGGGCCTGCTGCGGCGTGCAGTGCGCGCGGTTGAGCTGGGTTGTAACCTTCAGGTGCGGGCTGTGAGCCTGACCCACTTGGTGCGGACATTGTGCATATGCGCGAAGATGGCCGCAATGGTGCGGGTGTTGCCATGTGATTTGGCTGGCAGTTTCGCTTTCCAGGCAGCAAGGTCAAGATGTTCGATCAGAGCCTGGCTCATGCGATCGTTGGCGGCAAACATCTTCACTGCGGCTCGGCCCAGTTGAGTTTGATCTTTGTTTTGGTGCGTGGTCACGGCTCGCTGCTCCTGGAGCCATCATATGTCGGCCCATCATATTTCCAGCGCGGCGCCAACAGGGAGTTTACCGCTTTGCCGCTGAGCGAACGTCGTCAATTTGGGGGGATTTGGTTGCCGCCAAGAGCGGCTTGGCCCGCTTACAAATTGAAGAAGAACACCGGCGCCATCGACGCGAGGACAGCGCCGGCTTGCAGGGCCAGCACACCTAGTGTTGGTCTTGGCGCCTTCGGCAACCACTTGATCGCGAAAAAGGCAAGCACAGGCATTTGCCCAGCCATGAGCAGTTGCCACAGGTGGGCGGTGGCGCCCTCATCGGCTTCGCGCGCAACGCCGTAGATGGCAATGTGGCCAAGCACCAGCGCCAGTGCGGTCAGCGACATGGCCACAGGAATGAAGGCGCTCGGGTTCTTGATCATCTTGCCGAATGAGTATACCGGTTGATTCATTTTGCCTCCTTGGGTGGGGAAGATGCGCTCGCAAACTGCCAACCAAACTACATCGGCTGACGTGAGAAGGCTGCTGCGGCCATCGAGCAGCAACGCTTCAAATTCCATGCCGTAGCGCTGGCGCCATGCGTGGGGATAAAGGCGCGTCAGCAGGCGAGCCAGTTTGGGATTCATAGGGGCTCCAGCCTTTCCCCTCCGGCTTTGACGAACTGCTGAAGCGTGGCCATCTTTGCGCGGAAGACGCGGTTGCCCTCGGCGGTGATGCGATAAGGGCGGCGGCGCTCCTCTGGCTCCAGCGGCTCAATCCAGCCCAGGCCCTCGAGGCGGGCGATGGCGCCATAGAGAGTACCGGGGCCCAGGCGGGTTCCGCACAGGCTGGCAATGTCTTCGATCATGGCGTGGCCGTGTTTCGGCCCACTGGCAAGGCTGGCCAGGACCAGCAGCGGTGGGTCGGAGTAGTGCCCCGTCTCCGGGTCCTGTTCGGCATTTACTACGTTTCGCGTACTACGCATGACGTAGTTATTGCACAGTTCGCTTTCTGCTGCAAGTTATTTCTTTCGGTCCGCCAGTTCATCCCAAACAAAAGCCCCGGCTGTGTGGCCGGGGCTCTCGGGTGGATGGTCGAAATGCTTTATGCCAGCGCTGGAATCGCCTCGGGCATGCGCAAGACCGGTGTGGGCACCGGCACCGCCATTTGCGCAGCAACCGCCTGGGCTGGCTGCGAATGACCCGTGCGGGTCAAGCGGTGGACGAAATGGTAGGGAGGCCACGGGCCGGAGACTTGCATCTGGCATTCCCGCATCATGGCGCTGGTGGTGGAGAACTTGTTGTGGTAGCGCTCCACACACTTGCGGTCGATCAGGTGGGCAATGTCGAGCACCATCTTGCCACTTTCGGTGAGCCTGCAGCTCACTTCTTCGTCAAGAGGCATAAACAAGCGGTGCATCTGGAAGCTGACCGCGCGCGCGCGCGTTTGGCGCTCCCGCGTTCTTGCGGCGCTTTCTCGCAGATTGCTCAAGTACTCCCGCCCAACACCTTCGGCCGGTTGATGTTTGTCTGAGTCTTTTCCACAGCAGTCGTCCACAAAGATCTTCAGGTGCATTTCAGTCTTGCCGCGCAGTTTGTCGATGTTG
>OBLU010000220.1_pt1 | contig 55575 bp, 30 predicted proteins | sample 1518681 | NCBI WGS metagenome assembly OBLU01 (sample SAMEA3539304, study PRJEB22396) | soil metagenome | biome: tundra; feature: field; material: soil | place: USA | collected 2010-05 | depth 0.15 m | reverse complement strand
GGCGTGGCACAGCGCGGGTACGTACCGCATCGGCGACGGCCGCGGCGGGGCCGGATCCGGTCAGCAACGCTTCGCGCCACTCAATAGCTGGCCGGACAACGTGAACCTGGACAAGGCGCGTCGCCTGCTCTGGCCGATCAAGCAGAAGTATGGCCGGAAAATCTCCTGGGCCGACCTCATGATTCTCGCCGGCAACGTCGCACTCGAGTCGATGGGCTTTAAGACGTTCGGTTTTGGCGGCGGCCGCCCGGATGTCTGGGAGCCCGAAGAGGAAATTTATTGGGGACCTGAGGGCACGTGGCTCGCGGACGAGCGCTACTCCGGCGATCGTGACCTGGAGAATCCTCTCGGCGCGGTGCAAATGGGCCTGATTTACGTCAATCCGGAAGGGCCCAATGGAAAGCCCGATCCCATCGCTGCGGCACGGGATATTCGGGACACGTTCGCCCGCATGGCGATGAACGACGAAGAAACCGTCGCGCTCATTGCCGGGGGACACACCTTAGGCAAAACGCACGGCGCTGCCGTTCCCGCTCAATATGTAGGTGCCGAACCAGAAGGCGCCGGCATTGAGGAGCAAGGCTTCGGATGGAAGAATAAATTTGGCAAGGGTTGCGGTGCCGACACCATCGGCAGCGGACTGGAAGTTACTTGGACCACGACGCCTACGAAGTGGAGCAACAACTTCTTCACGAACCTGTTCAGCTACGAATGGGAACTGACCAAGAGCCCGGCCGGAGCGCATCAGTGGACGCCGAAAAATGGTGCAGGCGCCGGTACGGTGCCGGATGCGCATGATCCGTCAAAGCATCATGCGCCATCCATGCTGACCACGGACCTCTCGTTGCGGTTCGACCCTGCTTACGAAAAGATTTCACGGCGCTTCTACGAGCATCCGGATCATTTCGCAGACGCGTTTGCGCGGGCGTGGTTCAAGCTGACGCACCGTGACATGGGGCCGATCGCGCGGTACCTTGGCCCTCTCGTTCCGAAAGAGACGCTTGTGTGGCAAGACCCTGTTCCCGCCGTGGATCATAAATTGATCGGGGAGAAGGAAATTGCCGCTCTGAAGGTGAAGATCCTTGCATCCGGACTGTCGATCTCGCAACTGGTTACGACGGCCTGGGCGTCGGCGGCCTCGTTCCGCGGCTCTGACAAGCGCGGTGGAGCGAACGGGGCGCGCATTCGTCTCACTCCGCAAAAGGACTGGGAAGTGAACCAGCCGGCCGCACTCGCGAAGGTTCTCAAGAAGCTGGAGACGATCCAAAAGGAGTTCAACGGCTCGCAGTCCAACGGGAACAAAGGGAAGAAAGTCTCGCTCGCAGACCTGATCGTGCTGGGCGGCTGCGCGGCCGTCGAGGAAGCTGCGAAAAAGGCCGGGCACAAAGTGAAGGTTCCCTTCTCGCCGGGGCGCACGGATGCTTCGCAGAAGCAGACCGACGTGCACTCATTCGCCGTCATGGAGCCGGTCGCGGACGGGTTCCGCAACTATCTCCGAAGCGGACAGATCCTGTCGGCTGAAGAGTTTCTGGTGGATCGGGCGCAGTTGCTGACACTGACTGCCCCCGAGATGACGGTTCTCGTGGGGGGCATGCGCGCCCTGAATGCGAACTTCGGGCAGACCAAACACGGCGTCTTCACCAACCGGCCGGAGACGCTGACGAATGATTTCTTCGTCAACCTGCTCGACATGAATACGAAGTGGGAGCCCTCTAAATCCGAAGGGGTATATGAGGGGCGCGATCGGGCGACGGGCAAAATCAAGTGGACCGGCACGCGCGTCGATCTGCTGTTCGGTTCGAACTCCCAGCTCCGGGCAATCGCAGAAGTCTATGGGAGTAACGACTCGAAGGAGGCATTTGTGAAAGAGTTCGCGGCTGCGTGGAACAAGCTGATGAATCTTGATCGCTACGACCTTGCCTGAGCTCCGCGAAGAAGAACACTGTCCACTTCGTACTGTTGCTTGAATCCGCTAAACCGAAGTCGTCGCTTTTTCTGGCTTGCGGGGGCGCATCGCGCGCCCCCGATTTCGGCGATTTGTTTTAGTGAACGAAAGCCACACCGTCCAGAATTCGGTTAGGGCTACGGCCACCTCTGGTTTGTCGTTATCACCATTGTAATTCCGCTCAGACGCACGCCAATTCCGTCTCGCGGGCGAAACCTTCTTCAGCCCGTTTCTTCGTGCGATGCGCCTGAATTAAGAGCATCTGGGCAACGTCCAACACCTTGAACGGATAAGACTCTTGTCTGGTGCTTCCGCGATGAGCCGGTTCAGTGGTGCTCAATACCTGTGACATTTGTCGTTGCCGCCCCTTGGAATGAGCGCCAATCCATCAACTGATCTGAGCTGTATCCGCACCGATCGGTGTCTCTCTTAGCGGCCTGCCTGGCACTCGAGGGTAACTCCTAGATTGCAATCGGAAGCGATCCTAACAACAGCGGCACTGCGAAATGCGCGGTTGGCGATCGATGATAGCTGGCGTTATACTCCGCGCAACGAACATGGACTCCGTTCCTGAACCATTCCGCAAATGGATTCTCATCGCTGTGGCCGCACTTTGTTTCTGCAGCGCTGGGATTGCGCAGGTAACTTCGAAAGCTCCCGCCAGCGCCACTTCGAGCGGCGCCGAACACGGAATTAGCCTGGCATCGAAGGGGCGGTGCTCGGAAGCGTTGCCGATCTTGAAGAAGGCTGGGGTGCAAATCGCGGACAAGAAGTTGAAATACGACGTGTTGATGTCGATGGCTCGCTGCGCAATGGGGTTGGAACAGACCGACACTGCAGTGAGGACTCTCCTGGACCTCAACCGCAGCTTTCCTCAAGATCCCGAAGTTCTGTATCTCACGACTCATTACTATTCCGATCTGGCGCTAAGAGCGTCACACGAGTTGGCAGCCACGGCCCCTTCGTCTCCGCAAGCGCAGCAACTCGAGGCAGAGGCATTCGAATCTCAGGGAGAGTGGGACAAGGCGATCACGCAGTACCGGATGATCCTGGAACAGAATCCGAAGCGGCGCGGCATTCATTACCGGCTGGGACGGCTGTTCCTGACCAAAACTCCTCCCGACTTGGAGAACGCGAAGAAGGAACTCGGGGAGGAGTTGAAGATCGATCCCACCAGCGCGGCATCAGAGTTTTTGCTGGGAGAAATCGCACGGCAGAGTGGGCAGTGGGATGATGCCATCGGCCATTTTGATAAAGCTGCCAGACTGGATGAGGGATTCATTGAGGCGTATCTTGCTCTGGGGATGTCAATGAATTCCGCGGGGAAATTCACTGATGCGGTTGCCCCTCTTGAAAGCTATGTGAAAATGCAGCCAGACGATCCCGCTGGTCACTATCAGTTGGCGACGGCGTATGCGCGAACGGGCCGAAAGCAAGACGCGCAGCGGCAAATGGTGTTGCAGCAGGAGACTGCCGCTAAGGCGCCCCGCACGCCTGCGCAGCCCTGAGGCAGAGCGAAAGAGAATGACAAGCGGTCGAAGTCATCATAGCGGTCTATTGTCTCGCCGCAGATTCCTGCAGGCGCTTGGGTTGGCTGGGATCGGCGGCGGAATTTGCGTTCCGGCTCTGTTCGCCAACGAGCGGTCACTCCTTTCCACAACTGCGTTTGAGGAGATTGCCGCAAGCATCAGCGGTATCCAATGGACACATGTCAGCGGACGGTCGCCGATGGCGCATTTGCCGGAAACCGTCGGTGCGGGCTGCGCCTTTCTTGATTACGACAACGATGGGTGGATGGATATCTACCTGGTGAACAGCGGTCCCTGCGACTTCTACGAGCCGCCTTCACCGCTGCGCAACGCTCTTTATCGCAACAATCGGGACGGTTCATTCACCGATGTGACCCAACGCGCAGGAGTACCGGGAAACGCCTATGGCATGGGCGTGGCGGTGGGTGATTACAACGGCGATGGCTTTCCTGATTTATACGTCACGCAATACCCGAACAGCATCCTGTATCACAACAACGGAGACGGAACCTTTACGGATGTCACCGCTAAGGCGAAAGTTGCGGCGCCAGGTTGGGCGACCAGTGCTGTGTGGTTCGATTACGACAATGACGGCCGTCTTGATCTATTCGTGTGCCGTTTTGTCGACTACAGCAAAGCGAAGCTGAAGTTCTGCGGTGACCTGATTACCGGCGAACGGCATTACTGTATTCCCAGCATCTACGATCCCATGCCGTGCTGGCTATTTCACAACAACGGCGATGGCACGTTTAGTGACGTGAGTAGAGAATCAGGGATCGCGCAATCACGCGCAAAGGCGTGGGGAGTGGTGGCGGCAGATCTGAACAACGACGGCCGGATGGACCTCTATGTCACCAACGATACCGTGCCGAATTTTCTTTTCGCTAACCGCGGCAAGGGGCGATTCGAAGAGATCGGAGTGCTCTCCGGAGTGGGCGTGAGCGGCTTCGGAAAACCAAGGTCCGGCATGGGAGTCGATGCAGCGGATTACGATCAGGATGGCTGGATCGACCTGTTCGAGGCCAATGTCGATCAGGAGATGTACTCGCTCTATCACAACGAGAAGGATGAGGGATTCACCGATGTCGCGAACCCCAATGGAATTGGGGCCGCTACTCGGCTCATGAGCGGTTGGGGTCTGAAGTTTCTCGATTACGACAATGACGGCGATATTGACCTGCTGCTCTGTAACGGCCATCCGGACGATACAGTCGAAAAAAGATTTGAAGGCGTGAAGTTCCGGGAGCCGATGCTGCTATTTCGCAATACCGGAAAAGGATTTGAGAACGTCAGCCAGCAAAGCGGTCCGATCTTCTCAAAGCCACTCGCGGCTCGCGGACTAGCCTTGGGAGATTTCGATAATGACGGCGCGGTAGATCTGCTGGTATCCCAGAACAACAGTTCGCCTGTCCTTTTACGAAATCTGGCCGGACGGGAGAATCATTGGCTGGGCATTCGTTTGGTTGGAACGAAAGCCAACGTTGATGCGGTCGGCGCGAAGGTAACTTACCAGTCGGGAGACCTGCATCGGCACAAGTTCAAAGTGGGAGGTGGCAGCTATCTTTCCTCCCATGACCCGCGCATGGTTCTAGGACTGGGCCCGCGGACGAAGATCGATTGGCTGGAAGTGGAGTGGCCCCAGCCGAGCGGCAGAAAAGAGCGATTCACCGACTTACCGATTGGCCGCTACATCACCATTGTGGAAGGACAGGGCAAGTGGAAGTAGTCCGGTGAATAAGACTGCGAACATCGCGATGAATGCCGTAGGTACGGGCCTGCGGAGATCCGTGTTGGCTGCGATTATTCTCTCTTCTATTCTGTGCCTCGGTCAGTCTCCACCCCAAACACATTCACTTTCTGAAACTGATCGGCAGAATCAGCCAACGAGTGAGAACATACCTTCTCGTTCTAACGAAGCTGCGCAAGCGGGAGATGAACTGCAGCGGGGAACTGCCCTAACGCGGCAGGGTCGATTTAAAGAGGCGGTTCCTCATCTTCTCGCGGCTCGGGAAGGTGCAGTCGACACATATGCTCGCGAGTTCAATCTCGGCCTGTGTTATGTCGGTATGGGTGAGTACGACAAGGCAATTCCGATCCTAGAGGAACTGCGCCGACGAGGAAACGAGACGGCCAACGTCGACAATCTGCTGGCACAGGCGTATGTCGGCAAAGGAAAGCGGAGTGAAGCCCTGACTGCCCTTCAACGTGCTGCTGCGATTTCCCCACAGGACGAAAAGTTGTTCGCTTTTGTAGCAGATGCCTGTGCGGACAATCAGGAGTTCGAGCTCGGCCTCAAAGTTGTTGAGCTCGGGCTGCGCAGCTTTCCGCAATCCGTCCGGCTGCATTATGAGAAGGCAGTGTTATTGTCGCAACTCGATCAGTTCGATGTCGCGAAAGGTGATTTTGAACTAGCGAGAAAAATCGGGCAGGGAAGTGAGATTGGTTATCTGGCAGCAGGGCAAGAGGAACTGCTTAAGGGAAATATAGCTGAAGGAATTCGAATTGCACGAGAAGGAATCAGCAAAGGGGTTCAGAATCCCGCTCTCCTCGTAATTCTGGGTAAGGCGTTGCTGCGTTCTGGGATCATGCCGGGCCAGCCAGAATTCAACGAGGCGCAGAACGCGCTGGAGAAATCGGTTGCGGAGCGCCCGAATGACGCAGGCTCGCAAATTGCCTTGGGCCAAATCTACTTGCTGGCGGGGCGTCTCGACGACGCGATTGCACGTCTAGAGGCAGCTCGCAAGATAAGACCCGAGCAGCCTTCCATCTACGCGAGTCTTGCGAAAGCGTATCGGCGGAAGGGGGATTCACAAAGAGCGGAGGAAGCGATCGCGAAGCTGCAGAGCCTAAATCAGGCCCAAGCGGAGCGGATCCGATCAGCGCCGGGAGAACGGAAGATGAGCTATGGAGAAGGCTCTCCTTCGCCGGACTGATTCGATTCGGCAAGGGCAGAACGAGGTTATGGAACTTGCTCATGCCAGGCTCGGGTCAGCGTGCTGGTGCGGCGGGAACGCGCGGGAAAGGACGTTCGATAATTCCCACTCCCTCTTTAATCGCGAGAATCCGATCAGCTTTGAGGTCCCCGAGCTTGGTACTCATGCCGCTGGACCAAAATATCTCAATGAGATCTACCGATGAGTGTCGTCCCAGGCCGAAGTGTAGTCGCGGGTCCTGAGCCGACTGATAGCTCATCCCGCCCTTGCGCTGATCGTACAGTATGAGTTCTCCGGCCACGACCTTCACACGCGCGCCCACGCCGTCACGGTTCGATTTTGTTCCGATCAATAGGATTTCAAGCCAGTGGTTCGCGTTGCCGCCATCGTTGCGGAGCAGTTGGGGAGCCTGTCCACAATTGTTGACGAGAATGTCGAGATCGCCGTCGTTGTCGAAGTCACCGACGGCCGCGCCGCGGCTCACCCGAGGCAATTGAAAGTCTGGTCCCAGCACGTCGCTGACATTTTCGAAGATGCCGTGTCCTGTGTTGCGGAACATCATCTTGGGTTCGGCGTACTTGGTATCGGCGTGATACCGCTCGATGTTATCGAGCACATGACCATTTGCCATGAAAAGATCACGCCAGCCATCGTTGTCATAATCCATGAAGCGCGTGCCGAAAGTACTCATGTGATAGGTCGAGTACGAGAGCTTCGAGCGCAGAGTCGCATCGTCGAAGGTCTGATCGCCCATGTTCTGATAGACCCGTGCGAGTTGCATATCCAGATGCCCGACAATCAGATCGAGTCGCCCGTTTCCTGTGGTATCGGCGGCGTCGGTGCCCATTCCAGCCTCGAACTGGCCATCAGCGCTGACGGCCACGCCTGCAATGTATCCCACCTCACGAAACGTGCCGTCGCGATTGTTGTGAAACAGGAAATTGGGCATGTGGTCGTTAGCGATGAAGATGTCTTGCCATCCGTCATTGTCGTAATCAAAAGTTACGACGCCCAGACCGTTGCCGCCCTTCTGCCCGATTCCAGAGGATTTGCTGACGTCGGTGAAAGTGCCATCGCCGTTGTTGTGAAATAGAGTCGGCGGCTGGCCGTGAAAGTCGTCAGGATGGCAGTAGCTGCGCATGCCCGGAGCGCGGTCGCCACAATAGAAATTACGTTCGGGGGACCAGTCGACATAATTGGCAATAACGAGGTCGAGTTTCCCGTCATTGTCGTAATCGAACCAGGCCGCACTGGACGCCCACAATCCAGTGTTCTGCACGCCTGCGTGCGCCGTCACGTCGGTGAAGGTGCCGTCTCCGTTGTTGTGATAGAGGATGCATCGGCCGTAACCGAGGACAAGCATGTCAGGGAAGCCGTCATTGTCGTAGTCGCCGACGGCAACCCCCATTCCGAAAAGTCCTTCGGCTCCGACTCCGGTCTTGGCGGTCACGTCAGTAAATGTGCCGTCGCCATTATTTCGGTAGAGAGCGCTGCGCAGTGATTGTTGAGGAGTGTAAACGCGAGTGGACGCGCCATTCACCATGTAGAAGTCGAGCAGGCTATTCTGGTCGTAGTCGATCCAACCGCAGCCGGATCCCATGGTCTCGATCAGGTATTTATCCGGCGACGCTGCATTGTCGTGGCGGAATGTGATCCCCGCCGAATGTGCGACGTCGACGAAGGTGACCGCACTTGCGGTGTTCGAGCTTAGCCGGGGGCGGGGAGCAGTCCATGCAAGCGAGAGGGAGCCCATCAGCCTTAGCAACTCGCGTCTGGAGATTCCAGATGGTTTCACAGATTCCGTCCAAGCTGATGTGCCGTAAGGAATTGTATGGTACGAGACCCCCGGCAAGAATTTTAGGTTGACAACAGAAGCGAATAAAGTATACAAAATCCCGCATTGAGAAAACGTTTGCTGGAGCCTGCGCAAGACTCGAGATGAGCAGAGTCGCCGTTCGTTATCAGCCGTCGTGAGGAGGAGTTATGAAGTTCGCAAAGAGACTTGCAGCTTGTGTCGTGATCGTTCTTGCGGCTTTCCTTCTGATGAGTGCACCTGCCGCTCAGGCGCAGCATGGTTCCGAGGGAACCGTGACGTTGACTGTCCTCGATCCCAGCGGCGGCGTAGTGCAAGGTGCACAACTGGAACTTCGGGATCTAACCACGAACGACGTGCGCAAGGCTGAGACCCAGGAACAGGGCACGCACACTTTCGTGAACCTTTCCCTTGGAAAGTACAAGCTTACGGTGTCGAAGGCAGGCTTCCAGACACAAGTGTTCACGGATGTAATCGTGCAGGCGGCCCAGACGACAGACATTTCCGCCACGCTCAGAGTCGGTGCGACTAATGAAACCGTAGAGGTGAGAGGCGGGACCGCGCCATTAGTAGAAACGACCACCAACGCGATCGGAACAACCATCGACTTAAAGCAAATTGAGGACCTCCCCCTTCAGAACCGCGATCTGACGGCACTCTCCCAGTTGGTCCCGGGATACAACGGAACCTGGGATGGTCTTCCCTCCATTGCCCAGGGAAATAACATTGACGGGGTAATCGGCAGCCCGAGCAGGATGAAGTTCGGAGGAAATTCTCAGGCCATCGTCTCGCCGCGGATCGAAGCGATTGAAGAGATGACGGTGCAAACCGAACAGCTTAATTTGGATCAGGGCTTTGGCCAAGCCAACATGCAGCTCAATTTTGTTACACGGCGCGGCAGCAACTCATTTCATGGGCGCGTTTATGACGATTTCCAGAATAGTGGCTTGAACGCGAACAGTTGGTTAAATGACACCATCACCTCGTTGGACCCGGCGAATCCGGCGCGCAAGAATCTTTTGCACCGCAATGACTTTGGTGTGAGCGTTGGCGGACCAATTCTCAAGGACAAATTGTTCTTCTTTGGCAGCTACGCGGAATTGAAAATTCCCGGCGCTTACAGTACGTCGAACAATCTATTCACTCAGGCAGCACAAGCGGGGAACTTCACGTACAACAACCAAACCGTGAATCTTTTCACACTCGCACAGGCCTACAACGCCGCGAATCCCGGTGCGAACCTTCCCACGGCGGTGCTCGATTGCACAGGTGCCGCTGCGCCGGCCAATTGCCCGGGTGGCACAGGTGGCGTATTGGCGGCAGCCAATGCATCGACGTCTGCGGGGCAGTTGACTCCGAGCGGCACAGGCGATCCCAATCTCACCCAGATCAATTGGCAAGTGAACAACGCCCAGACTAGTTATTTTCCGGCCGTCCGTGTGGACTACAACGCCTCGGAAAAAATGCGCTTGAACCTGGCATGGAATATGACCAAAGATAGCTACCCAGGCGCGAATCCTCCTGACTTTCCGGGGCCGGCCTGGGCCAAGACCGGAGCGGGCAACAGCGACAAGAGTTACACCTTGGGGCTTGGATTTACCTGGACGTTATCGCCGACCCTGGTCAACGAGCTCCGCGGCGGCTTCCTGTATAACGTCAGTCTTGGCGCTTATAACGCCCCACCTCTCAGCCTTGCTAACCCGCAGTTGGGCTGGAACTATCCCAGCGCCCCTTACCCGCAAGGCGCACAAATGTCAGGAACAATTTTTTACTCAGGCATCAACACCGAATATCCCGTGTTTAGCGCCTCCGACACGATGACGTGGCAGCACGGCGCACATACCATGAATTATGGTTTCTCATGGTGGCGCGAGCAGAACCATTATTACAATCCCGCGGCGGGGTATCCCGTCGCCAACTTCGGTCTCGCAAACGGAGACCCGGCCCAGGGTGCTTTCACCATTGGCGCCGGGGGTACGCTGCCGGGCGCAAGTCCCGGCCAGCAAGCTCAAGCCGAACAATTGTATGCGATCCTGGTGGGGCGGATAGCTGGCATAGCGGGAGGTGGAGGAGGGTATCCATTTGTAACGCAAGCGAATAACTATGTGCAAACGGTTGGACGGTATAACCTCGATGAGTTGATATCGGGCGAGGGTCTGTTCTTCCAGGACTCTTATCGCATCAGACCAAATTTGACGCTCAACTTCGGGTTGCGTTGGGATTTCACCGCCGCCGACAAAGACCTCTCCAAGCTGTACCACTCGGCAAGTCCAGCCGCTATTTTCGGTCCCTCTGGAGTCAATAATCTCTTCAATCCCGGCGCTCTAACGTCAGATCCGAATGGTCTGAATCCGATGCTCACGCAGAACGCCAACCCTTACAATTCCTGGAACGTCGCTCCGCAGCCGGCATTTGGCTTTGCTTGGAACCCCAAAAGTCGAAGCACTTTAGTGATACGCGGTGGCTTCTCGCTCCGGAAGTTTACTGAGCCTCAGCAATATGTTTGGAATCAGGCCTCTGATTACGGCTCGTTCTACTACCAGTCGTTCTTTCTCAACGCGAACACGACTGGTGTGACGGGCACCTTCACGCCCGGAAGCTTGTCGATCAGCGACTTCAATCCAAGCGCCCCTCCTACGCAGGCATTTCCACCCTATGTGTATGGGCTTTCCCCACAGACTTTCCTGAAGAGCGAAGCGGCTTCTGATTTCACGTTCCTGGGTGGCCCCGGGCTGAACGGCATGAACCCCAAGATTCAGCAGCCCTACACCGAGTCCTGGAACTTTGGTGTTCAGCAGCAACTCGGGGAAAGCCGTGCGCTTGAAATACGCTACGTGGGCAGCCGCTCCGAGCGCCAGTGGCTTAACATAAACCCTGGTGAAATCAACATCTTTGGCACGACGGCCCAATTGCCCACAAGTTTCCTCACTCAATTCAAGAATGCGCAGGCCAACCTGGCAATCAATCAAACGAATGGAATAACCTCATTCGCGGATAACGGCTATGCGGGGCAAACGCCGGTGCCGATCTTCGATGCCGCGTTTGCTGGAGAAGGGTCCGGAGGTGCTGGGATCCCCTTGTCCGATTACGGCGCCGGCAATTTTATTAGTTGGTTGCAGACTGGTCAGGCAGGAGCTATGGCAAGCACCTTGGCCGGCGTCGGCGGAACGGTGCCTTATTTCTGCAATCTCGTTGGCAAGTCCTTCCTGCCATGTGCAAACAATGTGGGGGCTGGCACTTTCAATGCGGCCGGTGCGGGATATCCGATCAACTTCTTCCAAGCCAATCCCTATGCGCAGGGCATTGGCACAAGCTACACGGAGGCTGAAGGATACTCGAATTACAATGCCTTGCAGGTTGACTTCCGCGAGCGGCCATGGCACGGCCTGCAGTTTGATGCCAATTACACGTGGAGTCATACTCTCGGGATCGCTACCCAAAACAACTGGCAGGGCCAAGGTGCCGTGTTTTCCCTGCGCGACATGCGCCTAAGCTACGGGCCAACTCTCTACGACCTTCGTCACGTTATACATATCAACGGCACCTACGACTTGCCATTCGGCAAAGGCAGACAATTTGCGAATGGCAGCAATGTGCTTAATCTCTTCGTTGGCGGTTGGACAGTGGGAACCATATTCACTTTCCAGAGCGGAGCGCCGTTCCTGCTGTTGGGGGGGACAAGCACTTTTAACGACTACGGCGACGGTGGAGTAAACTTGACCGGGGTCTCGATATCCCAACTACAGAGCTCGATCGGCAAATACCCTATTCAGGGAACCACCAACGTTGCGTTTATTAATCCCAAATACCTATCCTCGACAGGTGGTCCTAACCTAACGTATATCTCTCCCAATAGCACTCCGGGTACTTTCGGCCAACGAGTTTGGCTTTATGGGCCCCATAATACGTACGACGACGTCTCCATTGCCAAGCACTTCCTGATCACAGAGAGGTTTCGTTTCACCTTTCAAGCGGAGATGCTGAACGCCTTCAATCATCCAACTTTCGGGCCAGCGGCAACCAATGGAGGTGCGAATTATGGCTATAACGCCCTGCAAAACTCAGGGTTTGGACTCAGCGGCAATACCCTCAATGGAGCGCGCGTAATTGAACTGCGAGCGAACTTCGAGTTTTGAGGTTTCGGCCTTACCCAGTTAATGCATTCGCTGATTGCGACGGAAACTGTCGCTTCCGGCGGATGCATTTTTAGTTATTCGATCTTTGCGGGAACCCTACATGATGAGATCGATCCGCCGTTGCTGTTCGATTGCAATAGCGCTGCTGATTCTCGCGTCTCCCGCGGCGCTCGCGCAGGGCAGCTTGCAAGACTACCGGCGGGCCGAACAGTTTCTTCCGGGGCACGTGCGGCATCTGGTTTATCTTGCGGATGTCTCGCCGCACTGGATCGAGAAGACCAACCGTTTCTGGTACCGGAGAGTCGGGTTGAAAGATACCCAGTTCATTCTGGTGGATGCGGAACGGAATACCAGCGTTCCGGCGTTTGATCATGCGCGTCTGGCCGCAGCCCTCTCCCGTGCTGATAAACAGGAGTATTTGCCATCGGACCTGCCTTTTCGCGAGTTCGAGTTTGTGGACGACGGCAAGGCAATCCGCTTCTCCGTGGATACTGCGGAGTGGACGTGCTCGCTGATCAGCTACGACTGCAAGAACAAGCCAGGCGAAACTGGACATCCAAACGCACAGCTCTCCCCTAACAAGCGCTGGGCTGCGTTCGTAAAAGATCACAATCTGTTCTTACGCGACGTCTCGACCGGCACCGAGATGCAACTCACGCACGACGGAATTGCGGGATGTGACTATGCCACGCCACTTCCGTCACTGCGGCTGATGGTCGATCAAGGCACAGAAGATGTAAAGCAGTCTGCCGCGGTTTTCTGGGCGCCGGATTCGTCCAAGCTGGTGACCTATCGCATTGATTCCAGAAGTTCCGGCCGCTTCACCAGCTTGCAGTTTGTTCCGCCGAACCAGCTAAGGCCCAAGGCCTTCACCTACGTATATCCACTTCCGGGCGAGGTGTTGGCTAAAGCAGAGCCAATCATCTTTGATATTCAATCCGGCCGTCGGATCGATGTGAAGTCTGCTCCAATCGAGTTGCCGTTTCAGGACGGCCCTGGCTTTGAGTGGTTTCCTGATAGCAAGTGTCTTTACTACGACTACGACGACCGCGGATACAAATCGAAGGAATTACGTGTCGTCGATGCTTCAACCGGCGAGCAAAAAGTCCTGATACGCGAGCAGTCGGACACGTACGTAGATCCCGGCGAGACCTTTTATCGGTTTGTCAAAGGCACGGGCGAGATCCTGTGGGGCTCGGAACGCGACGGGTGGGATCATCTTTATCTTTACAGCAAGACTGGGCAACTCGAGAACCAGATCACACAGGGCCATTGGGTGGTTCAACAGATCGAATATGTTGATGAGCCAAACCGACGTGTGTATTTTTCGGCCAGCGGCCCCGAGAAGGATGAAGATCCGTATCAGACACACCTGTATAGCGTGGCCTTTGACGGCAAGGGACTTCAACTGCTCACGCCGGAGAGCGCGACCCATTCCATCAATCTCTCGCCCGATGGAGCCTACTTCGTCGATAACTATTCGCGTCCGGATCTGCCTGACAAGATCATCCTGCGACGGGCAAAAGATGGATCAGAAGTGCGGGTACTTGAACAAACTGATTCCAGTCCGTTGACGAAGATGGGCTGGAAGGCGCCGGAGCCATTTCACGGCAAGGCGAGCGATGGTACGACTGACTTGTATGGACTGATCTGGCGTCCATCAAATTTCGACACGACAAGAAAGTACCCTGTCGTCGAATTGGCTTACACCGGGCCGCAATCCTTCTTTGTCCCGAAGACATTTAACACGTTCTGGCTGCAGTCGATGGCGGAATTGGGATTTGTTGTCGTCATGATCGACGGTCGCGGCACCGCAGGGCGATCGCGCGCGTTTCGTCAATTCTCCTACAGAAATCTCGGCGGAGCTTTCGAAGATCACGTCGCAATGATCAAGCAGATGGCGTCTCGTTATCCCTACATGGATACAGAGCGCGTTGGAATCTTCGGAACATCAGCGGGGGGTTACGGCGCGGCTCACGCCATGCTCGCGTTCCCGGAGTTTTACAAGGTCGGCGTTTCCACTTCAGGCGACCACGATGCACGGTTGGATAAGGCCTGGTGGAACGAGCTGTACCAGGGATATCCCGTGCAAGACGACTACGCGCAACAGTCCAACGTCACGATGGCAAGCCGGTTGAAAGGGCATCTCCTACTGGAACACGGCGACGTCGATGACAACGTGCATCCGGTCGAAACTATGAGACTCGCCGATGCTCTGATGAAGGCCAACAAAGATTTCGACATGCTGCTGGTCCCCAACATGTTCCACGGTGAGAGCGGCGAACACGCGCTCTATCTGGTTCGGCGGCGCTGGGACTATTTCGTGCAATATCTTCTCGGCGTTACGCCGCCGGCCAACTTCGAAATTAAGGAAGATCGAGAGGGGATTTCCTCGAGAAGACGACGACGTCGCTAGCGCTCTCTTGCGGCGGTTCGACAACGAAAAGAAGACTGCGATGGACAGAAGAAAATTCCTGCAAGGTATGGCGGTGAGCGCAGCTGGTCTCGAACTCCTGGACGGTCGCGCGATTTCGGAGCCCCAGATCCATAACGATCCGCCACGGAAACCGGTTGCCGCTGCGCCTGTGTCGGTGGAAGGGTACACCCTCGTTTCAGAATTCAATGCTGATGGATCCATTTGGAAGGTCTACGAGGACCTTCGCACGCGAGATGGCTCGCTGGTCTTCGTGTCGTCTTCCGGAGCAACTCTCGCTCTTCGAAAGAGCGCTGAATCTTCTATGCCCGAGGGGACGCCTTATCTGGGTTTGGAGCTGAAAGACATCGGATTGTCATCCTCGGATCTGCTGGCGGACCGGCTGTTGAGAGAAGGCGATCCTGATCCGGAAGCGGTGAGAACGGCGGCGCCTCCGATGGCATCGGCCGAGAAGAATCCCCGAATGTGGACGACATTTGTAGGAACCAAAGAGGCCTACGACGTCACTCCTGTCTACCGCGGCGGAGGCACACGAACTTATCATCCCGGCCAGTACTCCGCTCGACTCCAGAAGGCAATGCGGCAAGGACAAATCCACGATGGCCTCGTCGGGGGCTGGATGCCCGCCGTTCGTAAAATAGTCAGCACTGAGGGCGAAGGTCCATGGGAGGTCATACTCTTCGGCGACGTCCGCCCGAACAAGAATAAGTACATCGTGCACACTTGGCATCGCGCCGCCCGCATTGAGAATGGCCGGATCGTCGAAGTGGTTTACGGCAACAGTTATCCCGCATACCCGCCGGCCCGCCAGGATCCCAAGCCGGAGGAGTTCTATCGCGCCCTGCTGGCGTTTGCCGAATATTGGCAACGACTCCTTGGCGATTTTGCTCCTGCTTCTTTGCCGCAGAACGACTGGGTTGATCTTTCAAAACATGCGTTCGTCAAAGAACTGATGACGAGGCCGGGCGGGATTTATCCGAAGTACGGAGCCGTGGATCGCGATTATGCCGGATCCGAATATGACGGCTTCCAGGACATATTCACCAGCGCCATCTACGCCAACATGGAGTGGGGGCGGCTGGATACTGCACGGCTCTTCATCGACAACTACTTTTCCGAATACGTGGACGAGAAGGGCGCGATCGATATGCGCGGTCCGGAGACCGCGCAGTTCGGCATGACACTTTCCCTTCTGGCGAGGTACTTCAACTACACGGCCGACAGTGCGCTGCTGCTGAAGCACAGGGCAAAGATCGAAGCGACCGCGAAAGTGCTGGCCGATATGGAGGACGAGAGTCTTCGGCTGCCGGAGGATAATCCGGGATACGGTCTGATTCGCGGGTGGAGCGAATCGGATTCGTGCTTGGTCGAAACCCCGTCTTTATATTGGCAGCCATATTACGCAAACAGCGCGTTTGCTGCGCGCGGGTTCAAGGGTCTGGCGAAAGTGTGGACGCAGTTAGCTCGAGTCACTTCGACGCCTGGCATGCAACCTCTGGCTGAGGATTGGCTCAAGCGGAGCAATGCGCTGAGGGATAGGACCGTCAAGAGCATCGAACGGAATGTGCAGAAAGATAAGACACCGCCTTATATCGGACTCTTCCCGGGAACAACCCTCACCTTCCGCGAGTCGCTGGAGACAGAGAAGCCCAGTCCGCAGCAATGGCCTCACCGGCCATATTCCGAACTGCTGCAAGCCGATATCCTGCCTTCGAATTTGGCGAACCTGGTGATCGACTGCATGCGGGCTCACGGCGCAACGACACTTGGAGTAGTGTCTAACGTGTGGCGTTTTGGGCCGCAGGGGCGAGAGATTCTAGGATTCATTTCTTACGGATACGCCCAAATGCTTTTGCGGTTGGACCGGATCGAGGAGTTTCTGCTGTTTCTTTTTGCGCATCGCTATCACGCTCATACGCGCGGAAGTTGGACGGCGGGCGAAGTTACGGGCATCACAGGCGAAGCCGGAACCTATTGTGTCCCCGCTCAGCAGACGATCCCATTGCTGGTTCGCTGGATGTTGGTATTGGAAGATTCAGACGAAGAGATTCTGTACTTGGCGAAGGGTGTTCCACGAGATTGGGTAGCCTCTGGGAAGCAGATCCAAATTCAGGAGGCTCCCACGCGTTGGGGCCGAGTTACTTTCGGTCTGATCTCGAGGCCCGAGGACAAGGTCGTTGTCGGGCAAGTAGAACTGACGGGAGCCAACTTTCCCAAAGAACTACATTTTAAGCTTCGCCTTCCAACGCGCATGGTTCTTCAGCACGTCACCGTGAACGGCAAGCCTGCGTCTCTTGGAGGAATTCACGGAGACACCGTGGTGATTCCAACCGCCAATAACAAACGATTCGAGATTGTTGGACGGATTGGCTGATGCGCATTCGATCCGCCCTAAAAAGAACGAGGCCGTCGAGTATGAGAACTCAAATCCTGATCGCCTTTATTACGACAATCGTTGGCTGCGCAATGGCTGCCGATTCCACGCTGGCTGCGACTCCTCCGATGGGGTGGAACAGTTGGAATCGCTTCGCCTGCAAAGTTACAGCTGAGGATGTTCGTGCTGCGGCAGATGCCATCGCGAGCAATGGAATGATGGCTGCGGGATACGTTTACGTGAACATCGACGATTGCTGGCAGGAAGATCGCGACGAGCAAGGAAGAATTCGGCCCAACGCGAAGTTCCCAGACATGAAGAGCCTGGTGGATTACATTCACAGCAAAGGTCTGAAAGCGGGTATCTACTCATCCCCCGGTCCTAAGACGTGCGCGAAGTATGAAGGCAGCTATGGACACGAGGAGCAAGACGCGCAGGAGTACGCAAAGTGGGGATTCGACTATCTGAAGTATGACTGGTGCAGCGCCGAGAAAGTCTACCGCCGCAGCGATATGACAGCAGCTTACAAGAAGATGCACGACGCCCTGGTGCGCACCGGACGACCCATGGTATTCAGCCTGTGTCAGTACGGTTACGAGCGCGTTTGGCGCTGGGGAGCTTCAGTAGGCGGCAATTTGTGGCGCACAACGGAAGACATCACGGATCACTACGACCGGATGTCTGTCATTGGTTTCGATCAGGACGGTCTGGAGCCATTTGCCGGGGCCGGGCATTGGAATGATCCAGACATGCTCGAGGTGGGCAACGGCGGCATGAACCACGACGAGTACATAACGCACATGAGCTTGTGGGTACTGCTGGCCGCACCCTTGTTGGCAGGCAATGACCTCTCAAAGATGAACCAGGAGACACTGGACATCCTGACGAATAAAGAGGTGATTGCCGTTGATCAGGACGCCAAGGGTGTGCAGGGGCGCCGCATCGCCCAAGAGGGCCCGCTGGAAGTGTGGGCGAAGCCTCTTGCCGATGGTAGTGTTGCCGTCGGTCTCTTTAATCGCAGCGAGTCCACAAATCCAATTACGGTCAACCTTAAAGATGTCGGTGCGCGGTCGAGTGTCCATTTGCGAGATCTTTGGCAGCACAAGGACTTGGGATCGTTCACTGGGAGCTACACGGGCGATGTCCCGCGGCACGGGGTGATTCTGCTCAAGATTCAGTAAGGACGAGGGTAGAACGAAAGGATTTGCAGATGCTTATGACTTCGAAGGCCGACCCGGACTCTCCGATGCAACCTGAGCCTCAGTTCGTTTTTGTTGGAGGACATCCTTGAGCGAGTCGCCGGCGTGCCGGATGTGCTCTCGAAGGAGCTCACAGGCTGCGGCAATGTCGCGCTGGCGACACAGTTCGAGGATACGGTGATGCTCTTCATTCGCGCGCTGCACGCCGTGTGTCAGATACAACTGCAGGCGGGTATAGCGCTCTCCGCTGTTGTTAACGTTTCGGATGATGGCCGTGAAGCGCGGCTGGTTGGCTCGAGAGTAGAGGATGGAATGAAATTGCCAGTTCAGGCGGCCCCAAGCGGAGACGTGTTCCTGGCGGCGGAGTTCGCTAACGTACTTACGCAACACCGCGTCTGCTTGCGAGAAGTCTTCTTCGGTGAGATGAGGTATCGACAACTTCAGGACTTCTGGCTCGAGCAGCGCGCGGATCGAAAACAGTTCTCCAATGTCACTGGGAGAGAGGGCAGGAACGATGGCGCCGCGGTTCGGAACGATAGCGATCAGACCTTCCGCGTCCAACTGGCGGAGCGCTTCGCGGACGGGAATTCGACTGACTTGGTATTGGGTGGCGATAGCGTCCTGCCGAAGCTGGGCCCCCTCAGGGATTTCGCCCCGGATGATCTGCTCGCGCAGTTTGTCCGCCACGGCGGAGGGTAGTGACTGGCGCGGGATGCCTGAATACGGTGCGCTCTCTAAGTCCATTTTCGATGGGAAATGCAGGTTCGTTTTCTCGTTTGAAAGTATATCGCACATTTTATTCGGAAGGCGTTATCTGTAGAGGAGCCGAGTGAAGCCTTGTATTTTCTTACGGTTGCAGTACGGCTTGTCGAGCAATCTGAAGGAGAGGGAAGTTTGACGATTGCATATTGTATCCATAAGATATTCTCGAAGCTGAAATAGCTAGAACCCTCGAGCAGGTTCTCGCCGGGGACATATGATGAGCCAAATGGCAGACGGCCAAACGCAACGCGTTAAGGTGATCGACTCTCATACTGGGGGTGAACCAACTCGCGTCGTCGTGAGTGGTGGTCCTGATCTTGGGAAGGACGCGCTTGCCTCCAGACTGGAGCGATTTCGCCAGCAGCATGACGATTTCCGCTCTGCCGTCGTAAATGAGCCAAGAGGGTCAGACGTCATGGTTGGCGCATTGCTTTGTGCACCGGTCGACGCCAATTGCGCTGCCGGCGTCATCTTCTTTAATAACGTCGGTTATCTGGGAATGTGCGGGCACGGGACCATCGGCCTGGTGGCAACATTGGCGTATATGAACCGCATTACGCCCGGCGAGCACAGGATCGAAACACCTGTTGGCGCGGTCTCGGCGGTGTTGCATGAGAATGGCGAAGTCACAGTGAACAACATTGCCAGTTACCGCAGCGCTGCGAATGTGAAAGTGACGGTGCCGGGCTATGGTGATGTGTATGGTGATGTAGCGTGGGGAGGAAACTGGTTCTTCCTCGTTCGTAATCATGAAATGCAGCTGACATTGAAGAACGTCGAGGAGTTGACAGCATTCACTTGGGCTACACGGATCGCGCTGCGAGAAAACGGAATCACCGGCGACCAAGGGAAAGAAATCGATCACGTGGAATTATTCGCCGCTTCGCAGATTCCCGGAGTAGACAGTCAGAATTTCGTGCTTTGTCCTGGCAAGGCGTATGACCGGTCTCCGTGCGGGACCGGTACAAGCGCAAAGCTGGCGTGTCTCTATGCCGACGGAAAGATCCAGGAAGGCCAAATCTGGAGGCAGGAAAGTATTGTCGGCAGCGTGTTTGAAGGCACAGTGAGAGTGAAGGAAGGGAAGGTTTATCCCAGTATCCGAGGTTCGGCATTTGTGAATGCGGAGGCGGAGCTCGTTCTGAATCCAAAAGATCCTCTCTGCGTGGGGATTCGCGCTTGACGGGAAGCATGAGCAAGCAAGCATACGACGTTGTCATCATAGGCGCCGGGATTGTGGGAGCAGCTTGCGCCGACGCCTTTTCCGACCGACGTTTGCGCATTGCATCACGGTTCCTTTTAAGTGAACCCCCGATTCGGTTCGGCCACCGATCTTTTCGGCACGCGTGGGAAGTCTGGCTGTCTCACCAGCACAGCAGTCGATCCCAGCACTGACAGGAGAGCTTCAATGAACTGGAAAGGTGTTACCCCTGCAATCACAACCCGTTTCAATGAGAATCTGAAGGTCGATCACGGATTCCTGGCGGAACACTGCAGATGGCTGCTGGAAAGCGGATGCACAGGTGTGGTTGCCTTAGGCTCTCTGGGTGAAGGTGCGACTCTCTCGTTCGATGAGAAGACAGAAATTCTCCGTACTCTGAGAAAAGCTGTTGACGGATACGGAAGTCTTGTCGCGTCAATCTCATCTCTCAGCACCGCTGAGTCGGTATCGCTCGCGAAAGCTGCGACCGACCTGGGTTGTTCTGGGCTCATGGTGCTACCCCCCTATGTGTATCTCGGTGATTGGCGCGAGATGAAAGCGCATGTCGCGGCTGTGTTTCGGGCCACTCCACTCTCCTGCATGCTCTACAACAATCCGGTCGCTTATGGAACCGATTTCCTCCCCGAGCAAATACAGGAACTCGCAGCCGAGTTCGAGAACTTCAAGGCGGTCAAGGAATCGAGCACGGACGCAAGGCGTGTGTCTGCAATTCGAGCGCTCGTGGATGAGCGCATCGAAATCTCAGTGGGTGTGGATGATGCTGTACTCGAAGCGGTCGGTGTGGGAGCGACGGGATGGGTTGCCGGTCTGGCAAATGCGCTGCCGCGAGAGTCCGTGGACCTGTTCAACTACGCAATCCAGGGAGAATCCAAAAAGGCTTTCGAATTGTACCGTTGGTTCCTGCCGTTGTTGAGGATGGATACGGTCCCGAAGTTCGTTCAACTCATCAAGTTGGTGCAAGCCGAAGTCGATATGGGAGATACTCGCGTAAGGCCTCCACGCCTTGAGTTGGTGGGCAGAGAACTGGAGCAAGCAAGGAAAACGATTCATGATGCACTACGAAGCCGGCCGGAATCGATGAGTTCGTATGTGTTACGGAACGGGAAGTGAATTTATGTTAAGTGCGACGACAAAACTCTCGGGGCGCTCGCTGATTGGTTTTCGCGAGGGCACAGGTTCTGGGGATCCTTTGTATGCGCGAGATCCGGCCACGGGTCAGCAATTGCAGCCAGCTTTTATTCCGGCAACGGCGGAGGAAGTCGACCGCGCGGTCAAACTCGCGGCAGACGCATTCAGAATCTATAGCCGTACAACAGGCCGTGATCGCGGTGCATTCCTGCGAAAGATTGCGGAGAAGGTCGAAGCCGCTACTGACGACATCGTAGAAAGGGCAGCGCAAGAAACAGCATTGCCCGTTTCGCGGCTTCAGGGTGAGACTGCTCGCACTTGCAACCAGCTTCGTCTGTTTGCGCAGGTCGCGGAGGAAGGGTCGTGGGTCAACGCGAGGATCGACCACGCCGAACCTGAACGCAAGCCCCTCCCCAAGCCAGATATTCGTTCGCTGATGCGGCCCCTTGGTCCCGTCGTCGTGTTCGGGGCAAGTAATTTCCCATTGGCATTCTCCGTTGCTGGTGGCGATACGGCATCGGCATTAGCCGGCGGGAACACCGTGATCGTAAAGGCGCATGCCGCGCATCCCGGGACGAGCGAACTGGTCGGTCGTGCTCTGCAGGAGAGTGTTCGTGAATGTGGACTGCCTGAGGGCGTCTTTTCGTTACTGTTCGGTCACGGGACGCAGATCGGGACTGCCCTGATGAAGCACCCTCTCGTCCGCGCGGGTGGTTTCACCGGATCGCGCGCCGCGGGACGAATCTTGATGGATATAGCTGCCGCTCGCCCGGAACCAATACCGTTCTATGCGGAGATGAGCAGCACGAATCCGGTTTTCATTCTGCCCGGAGCATTGCGCGAGCGCGCCGAAAGTATTGCGTCCGGTTTGCATGCATCCTTCACGTTGGGAGCTGGACAATTTTGTACCAAGCCGGGAATCGTCTTTCTCGAGAAAGACTCGGACGCCGCCGACAAATTCGCCAGCAAACTGGGAGAGTTGGTGGCTGGTTCGGCGCATTTTCATCTTCTGACCGAGGCCATTCATTCCTCGTACGATTCCGCAGTCGCAAATAGGAAGGCCGACTCGGCAGTGCGAGTACTGGCGGAAAAACAATCCTCCGGCGCAGCAGGCTTCTGTGCGCATGCAGCCTTGTTTGAGACGGACGCGAACTCGTTTCTCGGCTCCAATCTCGATGCCGAGATATTCGGGCCTACGACGTTGCTCGTGCGGCACTCGAGCCGCGATCAGATTCTGGAGATTGCCCGTTCTCTTGAAGGCCACTTGACGGCGACCGTCCACGGCACGGAGCAGGACCTACGAGACTTTGCGGATCTGATCGCGATTCTTGAGACGAAGGTCGGACGGTTGGTTCTCAATGGCTTCCCAACGGGCGTGGAAGTTACGCATGCGATGGTCCACGGAGGACCGTACCCTTCGACATCGGACGGACGCTCAACCTCAGTAGGAAGTCAGGCGATTTTCCGTTTCACACGCCTGGTTTGTTATCAGGAATTTCCCGACAGCGCACTGCCCGACGAACTCAAAGAGGCCAATCCTCGAGGGATTTGGCGAATGATCGACGGCAGCATGTGCAAATAGCGAACGGAACTCGGCTTGAAAGTAGCGTGTAATGCCGTAACAGCTGCTAGAAAGTAAACGTTTGCCGTGGTTAAGTGAGTGCGCTCAGTTGTGCACGTTCATCTGCGAGGTGCTGCAATGCGGAATGCTGAACATCTCTTCACCGCGACTCACGCGAAGAGAAACGTCCTTTTGGCTTTCTTGTTGATCCTCTTAGTCCAGGTGTGCGCATCTGCTCAGGATGAAAACCCCGCTCGACTGCAGAGCAGCAAGACTATCAAGCTGAACCCTCTGCCGCTGAGCCACGTGAGGCTGACGGGAGGGCCGCTCAAAGCGGCCCAGGAAGCGGACGCGAAATATCTGCTGGAACTCCAGCCAGATCGCATGCTTGCGTTCCTGCGTCTGCGCGCCGGACTCAAGCCCAAAGCGGAGGGTTACGGTGGATGGGATGGCCCCGGACGAAACCTGACCGGACACATCGCAGGGCACTACCTCTCGGCGGTCAGTCTGATGTGGGCGGCCACCGGCGATGTCCGATTCAAGGAGCGGGCGACCTACATTGTCGAGCAATTGAAAGAGATTCAAGATGCTCAGGGCGATGGATACATCGGTGCGCTGCAGGACGGTCAGGGCGTCGATGGAAAGCAACGCTTCGTCGATTTGAGCAACGGCGTCATCAGGTCGGGAGGCTTCGATCTCAACGGTCTCTGGTCCCCGTGGTACGTCGAGCACAAACTATTCGCCGGTCTCAGAGACGCATACAGGTACACCGATAATGCCACTGCTCTGCAGTTGGAGATCAAGTTTGCGGGCTGGGTCGAGAAGACTTTGTCAAAGCTGAACGATGATCAGTTGCAGCGAATGCTGGCAACTGAGTTCGGCGGAATGAATGAAGTCCTGGCCGAACTATATGCTGACACGGCGGACGAGCGCTGGCTCGTTCTGGCCGACAAATTCCATCAGAAAAGCACGTTGGATTCTCTCGCAGAGGATCACGATGTCCTCGCGCATACTCACGGCAACACACAGGTTCCCAAAGTCTACGGGGCTTTGATGCGCTACGTATACACAGGCAATGAGGCGGATGCCGAGACGGCAAAGTTCTTCTGGGACCGAGTGGTCAACCATTACAGCTTTGCTACCGGTGGGCATGGGAAGAACGAGTACTTCGGCGAACCGGACAAACTAGATGACATGGTGGACGGCCGCACGGCGGAGACTTGCAACGTCTACAACATGCTAAAGATGACTCGCACTCTCTTCTCCGTCGCCCCCGACATCCGCTATGCGGATTTCCAAGAACGGGCACTGTTCAATCACATTCTCGCCTCGCAGGATCCGAGGGATGGAACCGTCAGCTACATGCTTCCGGTCGGCCGCGGAGTTCAACATGAATACCAGCGCATGTTCGAGGATTTCACGTGCTGCGTCGGCACGAGCATGGAGAGCCATGCACTACACGGGGCGGGAATTTATTACTACAAAGGTTCCGACGAATTCTGGATCGGCCTCTACGCTCCTTCAATTGCGAAATGGGATTCGGCTGGAGTCGAGGTAGAGACGACGACTGATTTCCCACTCGGTGAGTCTGCTTCGGTGAAAATCCGAACCAGAACTCCGAAAAAGTTCACGCTAGCTCTGCGCAGGCCATATTGGGCCGGCGACGGTTTTAGCGTTAAGGTAAACGGCCAATCTCTCAAGGACCTTCCGCCGACTGATTCCTACGTCAAAATCACCCGCGTATGGCAGCAAGACGACACCGTTGACTTGAATCTTCCGAAAGTGCTGCGCAAGGAACCGCTGCCAGATAATCCTAGCCGCATGGCGATCATGTGGGGACCGCTGGTACTGGCGGGCGATCTCGGACCGGAAGTGCGGAGGAATGAAAATGATGAAGAGAATCCTCCTGTGCCCTCGGCTCCTCCGATTGTCGTCACTAACGAACCGCTGCAGCAGTGGCTTAAGCCGGAGTCCGGCAAGCCAGGCTGGTTCAAGACAACCGGCGTTGGACTCGCTCAGGATATCGAATTTGCTCCATTCTACGAGCTTCCTCGGCGAAAATATGCAGTCTATTGGGACGTTTTCACCCCAGAAGAGTGGAACAAACGTTCCGCCGAATATAAAGCAGAGCAGGAAAAGCAGCAGAAGCTTCAGGCAGCCACGATAGCTTTTGCCCAGCCGGGCGAGATGCAGTCGGAGCGAGACTTCAATGAGCAGGGAGAGAACACTGCTCCACTTCTCTGGCGAGGCCGCCACGGGCGCTCAGGCAAGGGATGGTTCTCGTTCGATGTGCCGGTCGAGAACACACACCCGGTTGCGCTCTGGTTAACGTACGGCGGCGAGGGGCACCGAAAAAGCACATTCGACATCCTGATCGACGGGAAGAAGATTGGTGATTATGTCGCGCTGCCTCGCAGCCCAGAGCAGGACGCCCATTTTGTGGATGCCAATTACACAATCCCTAAGGAGCTGATTGGAGGGAAGAGCAAAGTAACTGTGCGCTTCCAAGCGACGGATGGGAATGAAATCCGAGGCGTTTTTGGTGTACGGACGGTTCGGGATGGCGAAGCGCGCTGACTCGGCTGCAAGAGATCACGGTGTGATTGTTCCGGACCGAGAGTTGGTGTGCAGGAGCAGCTTCTTGAGAAAAAGTCGATTCCGCCGGCTTGTGATCGTATTCGCCTTTCTGAGCTCCTGCGCACTCGCTGTAGAGTCCGCGAAAATTACCGTCGACGTAAGTAAACAAGGGGCCGCCGTTCCGCGCGGACTCTATGGGATCTTCTTCGAAGAAATCAATCATGCTGGAGATGGCGGCTTATACGCGGAACTCGTGAAGAATCGCGGATTCGAAGATGCCAATCTTCCTCCCGCCTGCCGGCTGAAGGGCTCCTTCGTTGTGCCACCGCGGACTCCGCACTTCTGGAAGCGGCTCGAAGCTAGCGACTGGCAGATGCCGTGGAACGTCGACAGCAAATGGCCAGGGTGGACGATGGAAGCGTCAGGCGGCGGTGACGCTGACTTTCAGTTGGTTGAGGATCATCCGCTCACTGCTGCCACTCCGCACTCGCTGCAAGTTACGGTTCGCGCCGTCACGTCCACGGGCCGGGTTGCGGTGATCAACAGCGGTTACTGGGGCATGGCGATTCAAAGGGGAGAGAACTACAGGCTGTCTTTGTTCGTTCGCGGGAGTGGAACAAGCCTGCCAATCGTTGCCACTCTCGAGACTCTGGACGGTAAGGAACTGGCGCGCTCCCAGGTGAAAACCGATGGGATCGGATGGCAGAAATACGAAACCACCCTGCATGCCACCGCGACCGATCCGAAAGCCCAGCTTGTACTGTCTTTTCTCTGGAAGGGGCAAGTCTGGCTCGATTTCATTTCCCTATTTCCAGAGAAGACTTTTCGCAACCGCCCGAATGGCCTCCGACCGGATTTGGCGCAGATGATCGCCGATCTCAAGCCCGGATTCATAAGGTTTCCCGGTGGATGCTTTGTGGAAGGCATCACGATCGAAGATCGCCCTCAGTGGAAGCGCAGTATCGGGGTGCTCGAGGGTCGTCCCGGCACATACAGTCCGTGGGGATACTGGAGCACCGATGGACTCGGCTATCACGAGTTTCTGCAGTTTGCCGACGACATTGGAGCGGACGCTCTGTACGTCGTGAATGCGGGAATATCCTGCGCCTTTCGCAGCGGCACGTTCATCCCTGACGATCAATTAGAGCCGCTAGTCGATGACACGCTGGATGCGATCGAGTATGCGATCGGGCCAGTTGACTCGAAGTGGGGCGCCAGGCGGGCGGCCAACGGACATCCTGCGCCGTTCCCGCTCAAGTACATCGAAGTCGGCAATGAAGATCAGGGGTCCCGTTACGGCGAGCGCGTTGCCTTGTTCGAGAAAGCGATCAAAGCGAAGTATCCCCAGATCAAAGTTGTGTTGAGTTCGTGGATCTCCGGGATTGACGAGCCTGCCATTCGTGCTGCCGGACGCGTTGATCTGGTCGACGAACATGCCTACTCACCTCTGTATTGGCCCGTCGAACACTTCGACAGTTTCGCCTCGTATCCGCGCAAAGACTGGGATCTCTACATTGGCGAGTTCGCAACTAACGGTGGTGTCGGAAGCGGGAACTTGCTCGCAGCGCTCAACGATGCCGCCTACATGATGAGCATGGAGAAGAACTCCGATCTGGTAAAGATGGGCAGTTATGCTCCTCTGCTCGAAAACGTGAACCATCCCGATTGGGAAGTAAACATGATTCACTTCGACAGCAGCAGAGCCTTCGGACGTGCCACCTACTACGTAAACAAACTCTTCGCCGAAAACATCCCGACCTACAACCTAAACACCGAGGTCGACTTCAAGCCCGCCCCGAGCCCGATTCGATTTCAACTTGGATTCGGAACATACAATACCGCGGCAGAATTCAAAGACGCGTATGTGGAGCGCGAGGGCAAGGTGATTTATCGCGCTGCATTTAACGATGTTTCAAACTGGAAGTCTCCTGCGGGACATTGGACGGCAGATCAAGGGATATACCGTCAGGGGGAAGAAGCAGTCACCTGGACTTACCTCGATGATCCGGCTCTTGCAACCCCTACCAATGCACGCACCGTTGTGCACGTCAAGGCGCGAAAACTGAGTGGAAAAGAAGGTTTTGCGATCACGATCGGAAGTGCTGAAGGGCGTCGCGTGCAATGGAACCTCGGGGGCTGGGGCAACTATCAACACGCGGTCGAAACTGATGACTCAATTGTGGGCATTCCCGTGGTTGCCAGGATTGAGGCGGGGCGCTGGTATGACGTCATGTTGGAAGTGCAAGACCGCAGCATCCGGTGTTTTCTTGATGGCGCGCTGATCTCAGAGGTCACGCTGCCGCGTCCTGAGACGGTTCTCGCCATTGCTGGAGCACAGGCCGAATCCGGCGATGTTATTCTCAAGATCCTCAATACGACCCCCGAAACTGTTGAGACGAGTGTGCGACTCGATGGCGCGACCCACGTCGCAGCAGAAGGCGGACTCACGGTTCTGACCTCCGAGAACGTCACAGACGAGAACTCGTTCGACGAACCGACCAAAATTGCACCGGTCTCCCGCAGTATCCCGACCGGAAACCCATCGACTGTTTCCTTGGCTCCACATTCGCTCAACATTCTGAGACTCCACATAAAGGAAAAGACACAATGATCGGCCAGAGGAGTTCCATTGCTAGCTCTTACCTGTTGATTTGCTGGTTCGCAGCATTGGTACTGTGCGCGGGCGTTCCCCTGCTCGCACAGGAAACGAAAAAAGCTCCTCCGCAACCCGGGCCGATGCTGACCGATGGGCTGCAAGACCTCGAAACCCCAGAGTTCCAGTTAGCGCTTGTGCGCTCATCGCAGACCGTAACTGCCCTTCATCCGAAGCAGGACTTGCAGTTCGACTTCACGCCGGGCGATCGCCTCACGGAACGGTCCCACGACGGTTACTACCATCTGGGCGACATCGACATTCGTTTACGAACCGGAGAAGGCGAGTGGAAAGACTACTCGACGGCACTTCATCGTTCGGCCGTGAAACCAATACCTCAAGATGGCGTTCTGGCTGCAGCCGACCTGAGCGGCGCATTTTCCGATCCGATTCCTTTGCAAGTGATACGTACATGGAGCATCGTGAACGGAAAGCTGACCCTTCGCTTTATGCTCACAAATCCGACGAGTGCTCCCGTTGAGATCGGCGGCCTGGGTGTTCCCATGGTCTTCAACAACGACATGAATGAGCGCACGCTGGAGCAAGCGCATGTCATCTGCTCGTTCGCCGATCCCTACATTGGCCAGGAGGCAGGCTACCTCCAGGTAACCCGATTGAATGGTCGCGGACCGGCTTTGCTTGTGATTCCTGACGGCAAGACGCCGTTCGAGGCGTACAAGCCGATCATGAATCCGCATTGGAGACATGGTCAGGAGCCGAAGCCGGAGATCTACACCGACATGACCCGGCGTGGCATGACGTTCGAGGGCTTCTACGATTGGATGGTTGTGAGCCGCGGGTTCGCTGACAACGAATGGAAGAAGGCTGAGCAGTGGAATCCGCCCACGTCGAAGATCCTAAAGCCTAATGGGACCTGGACGGTGGGATTTCAGTTTGTGGTCGCCCCTTCGATTCAAAGTATTGAGAAGACTCTCGCCGAGAATCATCGGCCCGTTGCTGTCGGCATTCCGGGTTACGTTCTTCCCACGGATATTTATGCGCAGTTGTTTCTGCGGTACAGCCAGCCAGTAAAGTCCATCGATGTAGAACCGTCCGGCTCGATCGATATCCAGAAAAAAAGTGAAGCGAGCAACCGCGAGTTTACCGAGTACTCAGTGACCGGGAAGCAGTGGGGACGATCGCGGGTGACCATAACCTACGAAGACGGTCTGACCCAATCGATTCACTACTTCGTCATGAAGCCACAGAGCGAGGCGGTCGCCGATATGGGACGATTCCTCACGCATGAGCAATGGTTCGACGATCCCAAGGACCCGTTTCACCGCAATCCCTCGGTGCTGACCTATGACAAGGAAGCCAACCACGTCGTCACGCAAGACAGTCGGGTATGGATCGCGGGCCTGAGCGATGAAGGTGGCGCCGGATCCTGGCTCGCCACCGCCATGAAGGAGTATGTGCAGCCCGATCCGGAGGAGGTTGCCAAGTTTGAACAGTTTGTGGACGGTGTGCTCTGGGGTGGCATCCAGTTCAAAGAGGGACCGAAGAAGTACGGAGTCCGAAAGAGTCTCTTCTACTACCAACCGAACGAACTCCCGCCTAACTATTACCGTTCCGATCTCGATTGGAAGAGCTGGACCAGTTGGAATAAGCAGGCTTCGGAAGCCGTTGACCGGTCTTTCAATTATCCGCACGTTGCGGCTGCGTATTGGGTTCTTTATCGGCTGGCCCGAAATCACTCCGGGCTTGTGAAGAATCACCCATGGGATTGGTATTTGGACCAGGCCTATGAAACATCCATGGCGATGGTGCGCTTTGGAGAAGGGCTGGCGCAGTTCGGGCAAATGGAAGGCGATATCTTCGTCGCGATTCTGAACGATCTCAAAGCGGAAGGAAGAGCAGCTGAGGCGAGTCAACTTGAGGCCGCTATGAAGGCTAGAGCCGATCACTGGAAGACCGAAGCCTATCCCTTCGGAAGCGAGATGCCTTGGGATTCCACGGGGCAGGAAGAGGTCTACGCCTGGAGCAATTATTTCGGATATACCGACAAGGCAGAAGTTACGATCAATGCGATCGTCGGATATATGCCGACTGTTCCGCATTGGGGATACAACGGCAGCGCCCGGCGTTACTGGGATTTCCTATATGCCGCGAAGTACAGCCGCATCGAGCGCCAGCTTCATCACTATGGCTCCGGAATCAACGCAATTCCAATGCTTGCGGAATACCGTGCGCATCCCGATGATATTCACCTGTTGCGCGCGGGCTATGGCGGCGTAATGGGGGTCCTGACGAACATTGACCAGCAAGGCTTCGACTCGCCCGCGTTTCATTCATTTCCCGACATGCTTCGCTTCGATCCTCTATCCGGGGACAATGGGACGAACTTCTTCGGACATGCCTGGAGCGCCGCGACATACGTGGTGAGCCACCCGGATTTCGGATGGATCTGTTTCGGGGGGAATCTTTCTGTTTCCGGCGATGAGGTAACCGTTGAACCCAAAGATGCTTCGCGGACTCGCGTCTATCTCGCCCCGGTTGGGCTCTGGCTCACTTTGGACTCCGGACAATTCGAGCGTCTCATTTGGAATGGAAAAACAGGCTCATTGCGGATCGCCCTGGCGCCGATGAATCAGTTCACGACACAAGCCCGGCTCCGAATTGATCAGCCGGCCCATCTTGCCGGAGTGGGTGAGTTTCATCCGTCCGCAATATCGGTGAAGGCGCGCGGCGCATACAGTGTGGCGCTCTTGGCTTCCGAGACCTGGGTGGACCTGATGCAATGAGAGTGCGCGCGTCGAAGCACACGGTCGGATTCCGGCCCACTATCTAGACTAGCTGGGCCACATTGCCGCGGGTCTTCTCAGCAACCTCGGTTCCGTGATCCTCAGAGTTTGATGATGCGAGAAAGATTCAGCTGGGATTGAGGATATCGTTTTGAGGGGCCACCGATACGTCTTGCTGGCGAGCCGAGATCAGAGTTCAGCTCGCTAGTTTTGTTTGGGTAATACACGGTTCACTGCGTTGAAGTAGTATGGCAAGGCTCTCCGTTCGTACATTAATTAGGACTGGGAGTCGTGATCCACAAGCGAGGCAGCGACTCATCATTAAGTGATCCCATGAATCGATTTTCCGCTTCCAGGCGCCGTTTCCTGAAACAGGCTTCCAACGCAAGCATGGCGTGCTCCGCAACCGCTCTATTTTCGCGGAATCTGTTTGCGGCTGGCGCATCCCCTCAAGCCGCTCCCTCGCCCGACGGACCCGCCCGGGTCTACTTTGATTCCAGACGAACCATTGCGCCACTGGACCGCAAGCTGTTCGGTTCTTTCCTGGAGCACTTGGGGCGAGCCATCTATGAGGGAATCTACGATCCCGGGTCCAAGCTCTCCGATGCCAACGGGTTTCGGAAGGACGTGCTCAACGAGATCCGTCAATTGGGGGTTCCGATCATTCGCTATCCCGGGGGGAACTTTGTCTCTGGATACAACTGGCTGGATGGAGTTGGGCCGAAAAAAGACCGCCCGCGCACGCTGGATAAGGCATGGGACACCCTCGAATCAAACCAGTTCGGGACCGACGAGTTCATGGCGTGGTGTAAAGCGGCGGGCACGGAGCCGCTGATGGGGCTGAATCTGGGGACGGGGACGGCGGAAGAAGCGGCAGCGCTGGTCGAGTACTGCAACGTCGATAAGGGCACCAAATGGAGCGAACTCCGGCGTCAGCATGGCATTCCTGATGCGTACAAGGTGCAGCACTGGTGCCTGGGCAACGAAATGGACGGTCCGTGGCAGATCGGGCACATGTCAGCCACCGAGTATGGCCTGAAGGCCGCGGATGCCGCGAGACAGATGCGATACGTGGATCCGTCGCTCAAGCTGATTGCTTGCGGTTCGAGCGGTCCCCTTATGCCGACGTATCTCGAATGGGATCGCGAAGTGTTGGAACAGTGCTACCAGTATGTGGACGGCCTCTCGCTTCACCGTTACTTCGGCAACAATGAGCGGGACACGGGCGGCGATACTTCGAAATATCTCGCCATGAATCTGAGGATGGAACGTCAGATCGCGGAGACCATTGCGGTATGCGATCTGGTCCGAGGGCACAAGCGATCTCCGAAGAAGCTTTGGCTGTCGTTTGATGAATGGAACGTTTGGTATCGCACCACCACCGGCGATGCAGTGGATGGCCACCGGCAGGAAGCGCCGCACTTGCTGGAAGAGGTGTACAACCTGGAGGATGCGCTTGTTGTTGGAGGCCTCATTAACTCCTTACTGCGCAATGCTGATCGAGTAAAACTCGCCTGCCTGGCCCAGTTGGTAAACGTGATTGCCCCGATCATGACAGACGCGAATGGCATCCTGCAGCAGACCATCTACTACCCATACAGCTGGGCGCTGCAATTTGCCAGAGGCGCGGTACTGGACCTTCTGGTGCAGTCTTCTACTTATGAAGTCTCCGGTTTAGACCAGGTCGGGCATGTGGATGTCGCAGGTTCATTGGATCGCACCGATGGCAAACTCTCGCTCTTTATTTTGAACCGCGATCTGTCGAAGGCTCGCGACGTGGAAGTAGTGTGGGAAGATGCTGCTCCAGCCCGTGTGATTTCAGCATCCGTGCTGACGGGAAATGACCTGAAGGCTTCGAACACCTTTGCCGCACCGCGACGAGTTGTGCCGCAATCGTTTGCAGTACCGGCCAGTAGCGGAGGGCGCACCAAGTTTGAGGTTCCCGCGCACTCCTACACAGTTGTTCAATGGTCTCTGTAGAAATAGAGTGAAACGATAAAGCCATGGGTGATGAAGGAAACATCTCGCGCAGACAGTTCGTAGCCGCGGCGATTTCGACGGCGGCCGTTTCATCGCTGCCCACACTTCCGGTTTTCTCTAAGGTCCGCGCCAACGGAAATACCATTCCACAGACGGCTGTGGCGCCTCGACCGCTAGGCTCCCCCTACTGCAGACTCTGCGATCGCGATTAATGTCGGCAGGACGTCTCCCATCCTGTCGCTACGTTGTCCCAAGGCGAAATACAACTTGCTGTACAAGGAGTACAGAGTGTCGTAAGTGCGTTGCGTCGAATCATCCGGAAGGAAGGTGCGGTGCGAAGGACAAATCTTGTCCTGTGCTTCCTCGATCGTCTTGAAAGTACCGGCAGCCAGAAATGCAAAGATCGCAGATCCGAGACTGACCACGCTCTTGCTTGGAACCAATACCGGGCGCCCCAGAACATTGGCATAGACCTGGTTCAGGACGTCATTCTTCTGGGGAATGCCTCCGGCATTGATCACGCGTTTGATATCTACTCCATGCTCAGCCATGCGATCCAGGATCACTCTGGTATGAAACGCAGTTCCTTCGATCGCGGCGAACAGTTCGTCCTGCGCCGTGCTCTGCAGATTCCATCCCAGCGTGACGCCGCGCAGGTTGGGGTTAACCAGCACGGTGCGGTCCCCGTTGTCCCAGGTCATGCGCAGTAATCCAGTCTGGCCGGCACGGTAGTTTTCCAGGCCAGTGCTCAGTGTCTTTACGTCAGTGCCTGCACGAGAAGCAATCGCACTGAAGATGTCGCCCACCGCAGACAGTCCGGCCTCGATTCCGGTGCGCAGAGGATGCACACTGCCTTGCACAACGCCGCAAACTCCTGGCACTAAGTTCACCGATGGAGTGATTCCGATGATGCAAGTCGAGGTGCCGATGACGTTCACCATATCATCGGTTCGGCACCCTGCGCCGATCGCATCCCAATGCGCGTCGAAGGCGCCAACCGGGATTGGAATACCTGCTTTGAGCCCCAGTTTTTCCGCCCAATGCGACGAGAGTGTGCCGGCGATTCGATCGGAAGTGGCATACTCGCCATCCAGTTGGTCGCGAACTCCCTTCAACAAAGGGTCTACTTTTACCAGAAAGTTTTCCGGCGGAAGTCCGCCCAGTTGTGCGTTCCACAACCACTTGTGTCCCATGGCGCAGATACTGCGCCTTACATGCTTGGGCTGAGTGATTCCGCACAGCGTAGCCGCGACCATGTCGCAATGCTCAAAGGCGGAGACGAAGTCCGATCGCTTCTCAGGATTGTGTCGAAGCCAGTGCAGCAGCTTGGAAAACCCCCACTCCGAAGAATAGACTCCGCCGCACCATTGGATGGCCTCCAGTCCTTCCCGGTGAGCCACTTCAGTGATCTCCGCAGCTTCGCCCTTAGCGCGGTGATCGCACCACAAGTAATACTCACCGATTGGCTGAAGATCTTTGCCAACCGGAATCACGGACGAACCGGTGGTATCGAGCGCGATGGCCTGCACCCGATCGCCTGGAACACCCGCCTTCTTTAGGGCTGCGCGCGTCGCGGAGGTAAGCGCCCACATATGGTCGTCATGAGATTGGGTAGCGTATTCGGGATCTTCGCGCTTGCGGTGCAGCGGGTACTCGGCGATCGCGGATTCGAGCAGGCCTCGTTCGCTATCGACCAGAGAAACGCGAACGCTCAGCGTTCCGAAATCCACTCCAGCCACGATGGCCATCAGCAGGCTCCGTTCTTGCAACCGTGATAGTACATGTCCCAGCCCAGATATCGCGTGCTGGCTTCGTACACGGCGGCTGCGACCGTCGCGAGGTTCGCGGCCACGTGATGCTCAAAACCTCTTTCGCAAATGAAATGCAACAGTTTCTGAAGCTCCGGTATCTCAACCACGCCTGCCCCGCCAAAGGTGTTCAGCGGGTCATCAGTGAATCGCCCTTCCCCCACATACCCGCGCATCTTGCCCGAAGTGTCGTCGGTGGAGAACCGGGCAAAACTCATTTCCTCTGGTTTGATCAGCCCAACGCAGGTCCCGAACGTGTTCTCTTTGCCCACGGTGCCGGCGATGATCTCTTGAAAGTCCATCTTCACTGAGCGGAAGAAATGTTTCGGCAGGTTCGAGCAGTGGAAACAGACGGCTTTGTTCGGGTCCGATCCATAGTTGTTATTCCAATCGAGAAGCGCCGACGGACTGCCTGAGGCGAGTTGCAAGGCATGCATGCCCAGTACACCACAAATGTCCACCTCGCAAGCGCTCGACAGGAGTTCGTTGCTCATCATGCTCATAATAGTGCAGGGAACTACGCCCAGGTTTTCTTCAATCGAGGTCCAGCACTGCACCGCGCTGATGGTAACCTCGGTCGTCGCCATCCACTGATCGATAACTGCGCCCAGCTTCGCCATCTTCAATAAGGCGGGTGCGGGCACGTTGCCGGCATCGACATATTTCTTGATGGCGGCAAGTTTGGCCTGCGCACCGTCATCATTGTCTCTCATGCGCTCGATGCGTCCCAGAACTTCGGAAAGATCCAGAGTTTCGATCGAGATGCCCTGCGATTCCAGGATTTTCTCGCTATAACGCACCGTGTTGAATGCTGCCGGACGAGCGCCAATGGCGCCGACACGCAAGTTTCGAAACCCCTTCACCACTCGGCAAACTCCAGAGAACCACTCCAGGTCCTTGGCGAACTCGGGTGAGTTTGGACTCTCGGTGTGCAATGTTGTGACGGAATAAGGAATGCCATACTGCCGAAGGTTGTTACAGGCCGACATTTTGCCGCAGAAGCTGTCCCGGCGCGAGACAATGGTCATTTTCTTGGGATCGTCGGGCGTAGCTTGAATGAGGACCGGTACTCGAAGATCGGCCAGACGCAACGTGTCGGCAATCGCGCGCTCTTCGCCAAAGTTCGGCAGCGTGACGATGATGCCGTCGATCCTCTCGCGATTGCGCTTGAACAGGTCGGCGCAGCGGCGGGATTCTTCCCGGGTTTCGACCGCACCGTACTTGCTTTCGTCTGGGGTGAGAGACACCACCTCGATGCCGTCCGCTTCCAGAGTGCGCAGCATCTCCTCGCGGCCACTTTTGGCCAGATGATCGGGGAAAAATCCGCGGTTGCCTACAATCACGCCCATCGTCATCTTCTTCTTGGCCATATAGCTCCCCGTTTCGACTGCAAAATATTTCATGGTGCGGGCGGGCGCAAACCGAAAACAATAAGAGGCGTCGATTACGCAGCGCCCCACCGACGTTGGCGCGCAAGTTGAAACGGACCGCCTTCTGAACAAGGCCGCGCCTGTTCTTGCAAGCGCTGCAGCATCGCCCTTTTGTCCTATGCTCCCGGGACCCGGACTCTTATTACGGTAATCGTTTACTCAAAAAGGACGCAACCTAGATTATTCCGGGGCTGGAAAGTTTGGCAAGCGCTCTCTAGAAGTTTCGCGGAAGCTCTTCTCCCGGAAGGCGGTTGAGAGAGAGAAACACGGTCCCGATCTAGTGATGGGGCATGGCTGAGGAGTTTCGGGATCGACTGCTCCCCGCTCTCTTTGCGGCCGTTGCGGACCGTTCCGCCGGGGCCAACGCCGTAGAACGCCTGAGCACCAAACTGGTGGTCAGTTCGTATTCGTGGCGTTCGTGCGAGGAAGGATCGCATTCGATCTCGTTCAACAGAGCCTGAAAAGCAATCCTGGCCAGTTCCTTTTGGGACATTTGGACCGTCGTCAACGGAGGCGTTGTGAACTCGGCCAAACGGATGTCGTCGAACCCGACCACGGAAAGGCCTTCGGGTACTCTGATGTTCTGATCATAAGCTTGCCGCATGACTCCGATCGCGGTCATATCATTGGAGCACAGCACGGCAGTCGGCCGAACTTGTAAACGACTGAGCTCAATCAGGGCACGCATCCCTCCCTCCATGCGGTGATCTCCGACTATGATCAAGTCGGGAGGAAGTCCGATCTCCGTCATGGACGTCTTGAAGGCCTCTCGCCTGGCCATGGCGGACTTCAAGTGCGGCGGGCCCGCGACAAACGCGATGCGCGTGTGCCGGAGGGCCGCTAGATGCTGTACAGCCTGCCGGATTCCGTTCTGATAGTTGATCCGGATGTTGGCTACTCCTCTTACATCCGGCCCTACATCTACGAAAACCAGAGGAACCTTGCGGTAGCGAAGGTGTTCGAGCAGTCCTTCTTCCATGCCAAACGTCAAGATCGCCACCCCATCCACGCGCCGTTCGATCATGCGCCGAACCGACAATTCCATCCGTTTTGGGTCGTTCACGGTCGAGGTGATCAAGATCTCGTAGTTATTTTCAACCGCGAGATTTTCAAAGGTTTGGACGATCTCTGGGAAGAATGGATTGGTGAATTCTGAGACGATCAGGCCAAAAATGCGACTTCTTCCTGAGACCAAGGCGCGGGCTTGGATGTTGGGGTAGTAGCCTAGTTCGTCCACCACCCTCCACACCCGTTTCGCCAGTTGAGGATCGACGGTTGGGACACGATTGATTGCCCTGGATACGGTGGCGGTGGAAACCTTCGCTCTGCGGGCGATTTCGCGGATATCCATCGGGCTTTTCAGGAACGGGCGGTACTCAGGCACTCCAGCGCGCATTATAGCAAACGTTTTCCATACGTCTGAGGCAAAACCGACCCGAAAATCGTTGCTGCGAATCGGCGTCCAATCTTTTAGGCCAGCCAGGTTTCGGCCCGAGCCTTCGGTGCTCCGTCACAATCTTAGTGCGGCAGTCTCTTCGATGATTTGGAGACGGCTGAAAAGTCTTCGTCGCCATAGCCTTCAGCAATCGCCTGCTGGAACACGGCTAAGGCCGCGGCTGCAGTTTGCAGAGAAATTCCTTTTAGTTGAGACCTGCACTGATCAGGATGGCAATTCGGCCACCGCAATCGATTTCCTCCGCCCCGCCGGTGGATACTCAAGGAAAACATTGATCCGAGATTACGTTTACCCCGAGAGTTTGCGCTATTATCGCTGCACGTCGTAGCACAGTCGGTTGGAGTCTCAGTCAGACCTAAGGACGGAGCTATGAAGAAAATGCGCAGCCAGGCATGGTTCGGACGAGAGGGCCGTGATGGTTTTCTTTACCGAAGTTGGATGAAGAACCAGGGCTGGCCCCATGACCTGTTCGATGGCCGCCCGGTGATTGGCATTTGCAACACGTGGTCGGAGCTGACACCTTGCAACGCCCACTTTCGCGAACTCGCTGAATTTGTGAAACGCGGAGTGTGGGAGGCAGGTGGCTTTCCGCTGGAATTTCCGGTCATGTCGTTGGGTGAGACGCAACTGCGCCCGACCGCCATGCTGTTTCGGAACCTTGCCAGCATGGATGTCGAAGAGTCGATTCGTGGCAACCCCATCGATGGAGTTGTTCTGCTCATGGGTTGCGACAAGACCACGCCTTCTTTGTTGATGGGAGCCGCTTCCTGCGACCTGCCTACGATCGGCCTTTCCGGCGGCCCCATGCTTTCTGGAAAATTCCAAGGCCGGGAGTTGGGATCTGGAACAGGGCTGTGGCAGATGACCGATCTGGTCCGCACAGGGGGAATGAAGGTCGAAGTGTTCTTTGAAGCGGAGAGCTGTATGCATCGCTCCAAGGGACATTGCATGACCATGGGCACCGCTTCAACCATGGCGAGCATGGTGGAAGCACTGGGAATGAGCCTGCCAGGCAACGCGGCCATTCCCGCGGTCGATGCGCGTCGCAACACTCTCGCCCAGATGACGGGGCGGCGCATTGTCCAGATGGTGCGCGAAGATCTCTGCATATCACGGATCCTCACCCGCGAGGCTTTCGAGAACGCCATTTGCGCCAATGCGGCCATCGGCGGCTCCACGAATGCGGTGATCCATCTGCTCGCAATTGCGGGGCGTGTCGGCGTGCCGCTGTGTCTCGACGACTTCGATCGGCTGGGATCCTCTCTACCTTGCCTGGTTGACATTCAGCCTTCGGGCAAGCATCTGATGGAAGATTTTTTCTACGCGGGCGGGCTCCCGGTCGTGCTCCGCGAACTGGCCGAGGCTGGCGTCCTGAAAGCAGAAGCGTTGACGGTGAACGGGCAGCCGATCGGGAAGAATGTGGCCTCCGCGTCCTGTTGGAATCGCGAAGTGATTCGCACATTCAAAGAACCATTTAAAGCGAACGCTGGGATCGCTGTCCTGCGCGGCAATCTCGCGCCCGACGGCGCGGTGATCAAGCCTTCAGCCGCGAGTCCGCACTTGTTGCAGCACCGCGGGCGAGCCGTCGTGTTCGAAAGCATTGAAGAATGTCACGCGAGGGTTAACGACGGGAATCTGGACATCGACGAGAACTGTGTCATGGTTCTAAAGAATTGTGGCCCCCGGGGTTATCCAGGCATGGCGGAGGTCGGCAACATGTTGCTTCCGCCTAAGATCCTTCGTATGGGTGTGAATGATATGGTGCGCCTCTCCGACGCGCGGATGAGCGGCACAGCGTACGGGACCGTCGTACTGCACGCTTGCCCCGAAGCTGCCGCCGGGGGACCGCTCGCTCTGGTGCAATCGGGGGACATAATCACGCTCGATGTTCCCAAGAGGTTAGTTGGGTTGGATGTCGATGACAATACTCTCGCCGCTCGCCGTGCGAACTGGACGCCTCCACCGCTCCCAGAGCGTGGATGGCTCAGGCTTTATGTCGAACACGTCCAGCAGGCGAACAAAGGCGCCGATCTCGATTTCCTCGTGGGAGGGAGCGGGTCGCACGTGGCACGCGACTCGCATTGAACAGACGCCACCCTCTCGAGGCGTTGTCGAACCACTTGATTAGCGTTGTTGAAATTTACGGCGATCGAGGGTTCGTTACCTCGAGTTTCGGTCGTCGAAACAGTCACAACGCGGCGGTGTGGCGCTGAGGGAAGAGATTGCGCAAACCCGATCGCGCTCGTAAACAGCTCGCCTATGAAGGCGAGTTTAGAGAGCATACATTTTCCAAAAGAGCTCAGTGAATCTTAATGACCTGTGCTTTCACCGGGAGGATATTGTATATAACATATAAGACGCCGCAAAGGCATCCTCGATTTTTTTGCGATCAAGCCGAGGTCACATGCACAAGCGCCCCAGGTGTTTACTGCGAAGCGGAATTCTATTCTTCTGTGGCCTTTTTCTGTGTTCGGTGTGGACATACACACAAGAGGAAGAGGTTGAACTAGGGCACGCGATCGGCAAAGTCTCGACGAGTGGCGACCTAATCGTCATGGAATTGGATGAAGGCGCACTGGGGAAACCGAACCAGTTCGATCTCGTCGGTCGCACGCTGCGCTTCAATCCAGAGCGTTCGGGCTATCGCGTCGAGAATGGGCCTCTGCACTGGGATTCGGACTTCGGCCCAGAAACCGCCGGTGCCGAAGTGACTCTCCATCAGTTTGAGTTTCCATTCTCCGGTCAGCAATGGAATTCGTTTCTCGTGGGCAGAACAGGTTCGATCAGCTTTGGCAAACGAGAAAAGGATCAGGATTCTGAGCGCGGAGAGCGGAGCGAAGGAGGAGTGTCGATTGGTCGATTTGAGCCGTTGGCCGAGGCGGCCGGAACACTGATCGATAGCGCCCCAGCGATCTGCGTGTTTTTTAAGCCTCGGATGTCAGGACCTCATTACGTCAAAGAACTAGCGGATCGTGTGGTCATCACCTGGGATCTCACGGAGCCGTTTGGAAATATCCAGGATTTTACATGGTTCAAGATGATCAACCGGTTTCAGGCGGTGCTCTATCGCAATGGATCGATCGAGACGTCATATAAGGAACTTGCCGCGAAAGATGCCATTGTTGGCGTCTACCCTGCACTTTCGGGCGCGGAAAAGCCTTTGGCGTCCCTCGGTGCCGAGCCGCATCCGGAGGTAGCCGCGCACTTGGATGTCCGGAATCTCAAGCTCTCAGTCGTTGATGGTGTCGTCCTGAAGGTGACGTTCGAGACGCGCGGACCGGTGGTGCCGGAGGGTGATCCAGGAGTGGATGGCATTGTGTACCGCATCTTTTTTGATGCGCGCCAACGGCTTTCCACCAGCGCCGATGCAGCCCGGTCAGCGTTGGTTTGGACCGTTCAAGGAATTGCGCTGCGCCGGCGTGCATCGACGAAGTACATTGCATTCGGACCTGGCGTATTGCGAAAGGTGAAGGCGACCGGAAATACAATCACCATGCAGGGGATACTACCGGCAGAGTTTCGCGGAGTGGATCAAGTTGCCGTATTCGCTGACGTCGTTGCGCCTGGGAATCATGGGGCGATTGGGCGGATACCTCCTCATGTGGTTCGGTTGTCGGGAATTCGCGATCCCGAGGTTCACCTTTCGTCCTTGACCCGCAAGAACGGTCCATTTCCGTGCGTATACGAATCGTTCCACTTTCTTGCTTTGCCCAAACCACAGGATCTCTCCTGCACAGTGATCAAGGAACTTGGCGACAAATTCGACTTTCTGGCTTACTACTCCGATTTCCGCATCGATAACCAGGAAGCGGGTACTCCCAGCGACGGTCCTGTAGCCGGGAATGTGAGCGGGATCGGCGCGCCCCAACACGATCTTGCGAGCTACTGCACCCAAGGGCGGTTTCAGTGGGGATATGTACAGCCGGTATATGTTGGCTCGAACCAAATGCAGGAACGACCGCCCGAGGGAGCTCCGGTGGGAAGCGATCACGACATCACTGCTTACTCGCGCCAACTGGCAGAAAGTTCACCGGAGAGAAAGATGCTCCCATACAACTACGCGATGTCGCAGCTTGGGCATGAGATGGGCCACCGATGGGCCGCATTTGTCTCTGCGAAAGTAAGTGGTGAAACAATCCCGTTGGGCCCTGTCCATTGGGCGCGAGGGCTGCAGGCGCCGGTTGCATTCCCCTACCAGCGGCCTACCGAGGCATCCGCCATGGGAGGTGGAGTCTGGCAGGACAACTTCGATGGAACCTACACGCAGCTCGATGATGACTATTACGTGCCTGCCACCGGTTATTCCTATCTCGACTTGTACCTGATGGGCTTGATCTCTGCCGCAGAGGTGCCAGACTTCTTTATCCTGAAAAACCTTGTGCCGGCCGGTAAAGACGCGCACGGACGCCCCATCTTCAAGGCGGATCGAACGAAGGTGACGATTCAAGACGTGATTGCGGCTGAAGGCCCGCGCTTACCGGATGTTGATCACTCGCAGAGGAAGTTCAATACCGGGTTTGTCATCGTGGTCGAACACGGGCAAAGTCCAAGCCACGATCTTGTCGAGCGCGCGAATCAAATTCGACAGCGATGGATCGACTACTGGGAGACGACAACCGGGCATCGCGCCTCGATGACAACAAATCCGCGCTAAGATTTCGACGGACCCACTCAAATGATCGCGACTCCTTCATCGAGATTCAGAGTCGTCATCCCACGCCGCGTGAATCGCATATCCCAGGAATTCAAAAGATGACTTCAATTCTGCCCATATTCGAAGTCCTCCAAGGTCTGGTCAATTTCTCTTGCTTTCTGCATTCGACATCTGAGGGGAATGAGCCGCTTCGGGGTCCGTCAAGCCGGCGCCCGAGGAAACCGATTATTTTGGGTGCAGAACAGTATTTCGCAGTTCCTGACCTTTTGCCGGAACCGTACCGCACCATGGTAAACGTGGCCTGGTGCCTTATGAGGCTTCTTGGGTTGTTGAGTGATCTGCCTTTGCGTGGTTTGCAGCAAAGCGCGTCAGCGACTCAATGCCGACCGCCTGAATTCGGAAGGAGAGCGGCCATAAGCCTCGCGGAATGCAGCGCTGAAATGGCTATGACTGGAAAAGCCCACCTCCTGGCTCAGATCCGTCAGGTCGTCATAGTGGGCGAGAAGGTCCAGCGCCCGTGCAAGCCGCAGGCGCAACTGATAGCGGTATAGGGGCAGCCCTTCCACTTGTTGGAAGACTTGTGTGAGATAGACCGGAGATCCGCGCACCTCAGCGGCAATTTCTGCCAACGTCCAACGCCGCGCCAGATCGCTCGCCAACACAAGCTTCACTCGGTCCACCAGCCGCTGCCGTCCGAGAGTGGCGCCCGGAGCGTGAGTGGTGCGTGGGCCCAGAGCCCTTCGTACGAGAGTCAACGATAAGCTCTCTGCCTCCAGGGGGTCCGCGATCTTCTGGCGCAGACTGTGCCGTAACAATGCCACCAGCGCTTGGGTCCGTGCGTCAATTCGCAGGCGTGCGGACGAAACAAAAGGTTCGCGCCGAGGGCTTCAACGGCTATTGCCGATCGCTCCTCGCTCTGGATCTCGAACTGTCTCTCCAAGAAACAGCACGCTCAAACCAATGAACCGGTGGCCAGAGCAAGTCAAATTTGACGGAAGCTCAAAAAGTAGATGTGCGGTCCGAGATTGCAGAAATAGCCGATGTCTCTACCGGGAACCTCACGAAGGCAAAGCAGGTCGTATTGCATGCCGACCCGGTTATCGAGTAGTTTGACGAGGAACTGTCGTCGGTCGTTCTTGATGAGAAACAGCGCACCGAAGGAACTCAGGAAGACGTCAGCCCGCTATCGCAGAGGTGAGACAGGCTGTGCAGCCTGGATGTGATCCGCGAAGGTGAACGTCGAACTAACACGAAAGCCGACTTCGGGGTCTAGTGCGTGCAGGAGGCCCGCGTGCTCGGGAATCCCCCCCGCAGCGAGTCTCTTCAGGAAATCATTAATCGGCGCTCTCGGTTGATGTGTTCAATGTGGTCTGAGTGCTTGCCAACGAATGAGCGCCGGGACTCGTCTTTGCGTCCTATGGCGCCTTACTGGCCAGTTGCGCTGACGAGGGGAGTTGCGAAGTGTCCCAACCTCCACCGAGCGCCTCGATCAACCCTGTGGTGGCCGTCATCTGTTGGATTCGGAGAGTGACGGCAGTTTCCTGGTTGGATAGCAACGAAGTTTGCGCGGTAAGAACGTTCAAGTAAGGATCGATCCCTAATTTGTAGCGATCTGTGGCCAGCGCGAGGTTTCTTTCCGCAGATTTGACAGCCGCGTCCTGATGCTGAATCTCCACCGACAGTATTCGCAGCGACGCGAGGTTGTCTTCCACCTGTTGAAAAGCCGTAAGGACGGCTTGGCGATAGTTGGCTACTGTCCCATCGTACTGCGCCCTGAATTGCATGACCGTGGCCCGGCGCAGCCCCGCGTCAAACAGCGTTTCCGCGGCCGCTGGGCCGAGCGAGAAAAAACGGCTCGGCCATGTGAACCAACTCGCGATGGATGTGCTTTCGAGTCCTGCCGTGGCGCTTAGCGTAACGGTCGGAAAGTATGCTGCCCTGGCGATGCCAATCTGTGCGTTGGCCTGAGCCACCAAGCGCTCTGCGGCGGCGATGTCGGGACGTCGTTCAAGAAGCTGAGACGGAACGCCGAAGGGAATCGCTGGAGGATTTGCATTGAGTGCCTGGATTGGAATTGAAAACGTCGATGCCGGCTGACCGGTCAGCATAGCGATAGCATGTTCGAATTCAGCCCGTTGGATGCCAAGATTGTCATCCTGCGCTTTCGTGGCTTCGAGTTGAGTTTCCGCTTGCGCTACGGCTTCCTCCGAGTCGATGCCCGTGTCGTACAGAGCTGTCGTCAGATTGAGGGACTCTTGATATGCGACCACGGTGGAATCCAATAATTCCTTGAGCGCATCCTGGCCGCGAAGTTGAAGGTAGTCGGAGGCAACTTCGGCTTGAACTGTGAGGCGGGTGTTTTCGAGGTCAGCCGCGCTGGCCTGCGCTCCATAGGCAGCGGATCTTACTGTGTTCCGGATACGACCGAACAGGTCCGGCTGCCACGTGGCATCAAAGGGGAGCGTGTAGTCCGTAAATGTACCCTTAGAGGAAGAGGTAGAGCCAGTTCCTGAGCCCGACCCCGAGGAAGACGACGGCCTTTGCACAGTAATGGACGGATTGGTCGACACGGTAGGAAAAAGTTGTGATCGAGCTTCTTTGACCAGGGCGCGCGCTGCCAGAAAACTTGCCGCAGCAGCTGCGATGTTTTGGTTCGAAACATTCACCTTCTCTTCCAGCGCATTCAACTGCGGATCGTTGAAGCGCTCCCACCATTTGCCACGGAGCGTATCGTCCTGAGGCTGTGCCGTCTTCCAGCCCTCCATTTCTTTGTAGGCAGGGGGAGTCTCCACCGATGCTCGCTGATATCGATGACTCAAATCGCATCCACTGCAAAACATCAAAGCTCCCAATAAGACCGCGAACTTCAAGGGGCGACGGAATGAGGACCGGTGAATCACCCCGTTCCACTTCTTAGTCGTTTCATTCATCTCGGTCATTGCTTACCTCTCTGTCGAATTAGTTGGCAGCACTGGGGGCTGGTCCGGCCCCTTGTGGGACGATATCGCGTTGTTTTCCCAGGATCCGTAGCCGCAGGCGGTCGAAGGCCAAATACACGACCGGCGTGGTATAGAGCGTGAGCATCTGACTCAAGATCAGCCCTCCCACAATTGAAATGCCAAGGGGCCGGCGGAGTTCGAAGCCCGTGCCCGTCCCCAGCGCCAATGGCAAAGCGCCCAACAACGCAGCCATCGTCGTCATCAAGATCGGACGGAAGCGCAACATGCACGCTTCAAAAATCGAATCGTATGTGTTCTTCCCCTCATTGCGCTCTGCCTGAAGTGCGAAGTCGATCATCATGATCGCGTTCTTCTTCACGATTCCAATCAGCAGCACAATGCCGATGATGGAAATGATGTTCAGATCCTGTTTAAAGAGCATCAACGCGAACATTGCTCCTACGCTCGCCGAGGGCAGCGTGGAGATGATGGTTACCGGATGAATCAGGCTTTCATACAAAATTCCGAGGACGATGTACACCGCCAGCAGCGCTGTCAGAACCAGTAAGGGCTCGGTGCTCAGAGATTGTTGGTAAGCCAGCAGCGTGCCGGCAAAAAAACCTTGCAGCGAGGATGGAGTGCCAAGCCGCTTTTGCATCTGGCCGATGCTCAAGGTGGCATCGCTCAAAGATACGTTCGGCGCGAGGTTAAAGGACAGGGTGACTGAAGGGAATAAGCCCGTATGGTTGATGCTCAGCGGGGTTGTGTTGGCCTGGCTCTTGGACACCGTGAGCAGCGGGGTGCTTCCATTGCTGGAACTCTGAAAGTAGATGTCTTTCAGTCCTTCGGGGCTTTGCCAATACTGGGGAGCAACTTCCAGCACCACATAGTACTGATTGAGCTGCGTGTAAATGATGGACACTTCCGACTGGCCGAATGCGCCGTATAACGCCGAGTCCAGGGACTTCACGGTGAGGCCGAGCTTTGCCGCAGTGACACGATCATAGGTCATCAACTCCTCAAGACCGCCATTCTGCTGGTCGGAGTTGACGTCCTGTAGGCCCGGCAGGTGCTTCATCTGCTCCAGCATGATCGGTCCCCATTTCGAAAGATCCTGCACCGTGTCGGATTGGAGAGTGTACTGATACATCGCATTGCTGGACCGGCCGCCGATGCGCAGATCCTGCACTGGTTGGAGGAACGCGGAAGCCACTGGCAGACGGTTCAATTGCGGACGCAGGCGATCGATGATCTGAGAGGCGCTGACTTTGCGCTCGGCCAGCGGTTTGAGCGCAATATAGAGGGAGCCGTTATTCGTGGCCCCCCCGCCGCCTGTGAAGGCAATCACATTCTCGACTGCGGGATCATTCTTGATCACGCGGCCGATCTGCTGAATGGAATCGTTCATCGCCGGGAAGGATGAATCCTGCGGCCCGCGCACGGAACCGCTGATCGATCCCGTGTCCACGGTCGGGAAAAAGCCCTTGGGTATTTTGACAATCAACAGCACATTGAGCCCTATGGTGATGAAGAGCACAACGAGCGTGAGGGTCGGATGGTCGAGCACCCAATGCAGGCTGCCGCGATACAACGACAGCACCCAGTCGAAAAACTTCTCGCTGGCTGCGTAGATGCGGCCATGCTTTTCAGCGTGCTCGTCCTTCAATAGGTAGGCGCACATCATCGGCGTCGTGGTCAACGAGATGATCATGGACACGAACACCGCCGTCGAGAGGGTGACGGCGAATTCGCGGAAGAGACGGCCAACGATTCCGCCCATCAACAGAAGAGGGATAAAGACGGCAACGAGTGAGATGCTGATGGTGAACACGGTGAATCCGATTTCCTCCGCGCCCTTCAGCGCCGCGGCAAAGGGCTTCATGCCGTTTTCCAAATGGCGTGAGATGTTTTCCATCACCACGATGGCATCATCGACCACAAATCCCGTAGAAATGGTCATGGCCATCAGCGAGAGGTTATCCAGGGTGTATCCGAACAGATACATCACGGCGAACGTACCGACGAGCGAGACCGGCACCGCGACGGCGGGAATGAGCGTGGCACGGCCGTTGCGGAGGAAGACAAACACCACGAGGATGACGAGGCCGATGGAAATGAGCAGCGACCTCTCGACGTCACTGACCGAGGCGCGGATGGTGGTGGTGCGGTCCAGAACAATGGTGGTCTCGATGCCGAGAGGAATCGATGCCTTGATAACCGGAAGTTGCGCGCGGATGCGATCGACCGTGTTAATGATGTTAGCGCCGGGCTGGCGGAAGATGATGACCGTAACCGAGCGCTTGCCGTTCAAATAGCCGGCGGCACGAATGTTCTGCACCGAATCTGTCACCTCAGCGACATCGGACAGGCGGATCGCCGCGCTGTTCTTATAACCGACGACGAGCGGCTTGTAGTCCACCGCGTGCGAGATCTGATCGTTGGCCAGTATGTCCGCCGTCACCTCACCATCGGAGATTTGGCCCTTGGCCAGGTCGGCGTTCTGCAGGCTCAGCACGGACTGCAAATTCGCCATGGTAAGTCCATAGCTGGCCAATTGTGTGGGGTTTGCGTCCACCCGCACGGACGGCAACGCGCCGCCTCCGACCGAGACCTGCCCCACGCCCTGTATCTGCGACAACTTTTGCGCGAGGACGGTGGAGGCTTCGTCATAGATTTTGTCGGGACCGTATTTGTCGGAGGTAAGGCCGAGGATCATGATCGGCGAATCGGCGGGATTGACCTTGCGGTAGGTAGGATTGCCCGGCAGGTTGGCGGGCAGATAGGATCGCGCCGCGTTGATGGCGGCCTCCACATCGCGCGCCGCGCCATCGATGTCGCGGCTGAGGTCAAACTGAATGGTGATCGAGGTGCTTCCGAGGGTGCTGGAGGAGGTCATCTCCGTCACTCCTGCGATATGGCCGAGTTGCCGCTCCAGGGGAGTGGCGACGGACGACGCCATAATCTCGGCGCTGGCTCCGGGCAAGCCTGAACTGACTGAAACTGTCGGAAAATCGACCTCCGGCAGGGGCGCCACCGGCAGCACCTCAAACGCAATCGCCCCGGCGAGGGCAATCGCGACCGTGAGCAGCGTGGTAGCCACTGGCCGGTGAATGAAGGGTGCGGAGATGATCATGCGGGCCCCGCCAGTTCCGCGCCTCCGCCTTCGGAGCGCTTCGCTTTGTGTGAAAAGCGCTGCGCTAGATTGTCAAAGAAGATGTAGATGACGGGTGTGGTGTACAGCGTGAGCACCTGGCTCAGCAACAGTCCGCCCACCATGGCGATGCCCAGCGGGCGGCGCAACTCGGAACCGAAACCCGTTCCGAGCGCCAGCGGCAGTCCCGCCAGCAGCGCGGCCATGGTGGTCATCATGATGGGGCGGAAGCGGAGCAGGCAGGCGTCGTAAATTGCGTCGGTCGCGTTCTTCCCGTGCTCGCGCTCGCCTTCCAGCGCGAAGTCGACCATCATGATGCCATTCTTTTTCACGATCCCGATCAGCAGAACGATGCCGATGATTGCGACCACGCTCAAATCCTGGCGAAAGATAAGCAGCGCGAGGAAAGCGCCGACACCCGCGGACGGTAGCGTGGACAAAATCGTAATCGGGTGGATAAAGCTCTCATATAAAACTCCAAGCACGATATACACCGTGACCAGCGCAGCCAGAATGAGCAACGGCTCGTTGGCCAGTGAAGCCGTGAACGATGCCGCCGTGCCCTGGAAACCTGCCTGCAGGCTGGGAGGCATGTGCATGTCTTTCTGCGCTTTGTCGACCGCCGTAATGGCCTCGCCCAGCGCGGCATTCGGCGCGAGATTGAACGATACGGTGATGGCTGGAAATTGACCCTGGTGGTTAATGGAGAGCGCCTCGGTCGTCTTCTCAAAGTGCGAGAAAGCGCTCAGCGGCACGGCACTGCTGGTGGCCGAACTTGTAATGCCTGCGGAGTTTGCTCCCCGGCTCGATGTCGAGGAGGCGCTCGCCGAAAGCGCGTTCCCAGGAGGAGCCATGGAATTTGCCGACGGAGTGTACAGTGATGAAGTCGTCAGCGCATTCGACCCCGCGGCGGATGCTCCGGAAGATGCGAATGAGGAGGAGGCTCCGGCGCCGGTTGCTCCTGAGGACGCATTGGATTGGATGTAGAGATGGTTCAGCTTATTCGGGTCCTTCTGAAATTGCGGTTCACTCTCCAGCACAACGTGGTACTGATTCACCTGCGTATACATCGTGCTGATCTGCCGCTGACCGAAGGCGTCATAGAGCGTGTTGTCGATGGTCGTCGGCGCAATGCCAAATCGCGAGGCTGTGACCCGGTCAATCACCAGAGATACGGCCAGGCCTCCCGTTTGTTGATCGGTCGCGACATCTTCCAGTTCCGGCAACTGCTTCAGACGGGCGACGAAACGGTTGGTCCAGTCATTGAGTTCATTGGCATCGGGGTCTTCGAGCGTGTACTGGTATTGCGTGCGGCTCACCCGATCGTCCACAGTAATGTTCTGCACCGGTTGCATGAAGAGTTCTATTCCCTGAACCTGATCGAGTTTTGACTTGAGCCGGCGGATTACGTCGGAAGCACTCATCTTGCGCTGGGCGAGCGGCTTCAGATTGATCGACATTCTGCCACTGTTGATCGTGGTGTTCGTACCATCGGCGCCGATGAACGACGAGAGGCTTTCGACAGCCGGGTCAGCCAGAACTAGCTTCGCCAATTCCTGCTGCTTCGCTGCCATGGCCATTGAGCCAATCGTCTGCGGCGCCTGCGATATGCCCTGGATCACGCCCGTGTCCTGCACCGGGAAGAATCCTTTGGGGATGATGATGTAAAGGAAGACCGTAAGCAGCAGTGTGGACACCGCGACCAACAACGTAATCGTCTGGTAACCCAGAACAAACTTCAGCGTCCGGCCATAGAAGGCGATCATCCCTTCAAAAGCGCGCTCCGAGGCTCGATAGATGCGTCCCTGCTGCTCTTTGGGCTGGCGCCGCAAGATGCGCGCACTCATCATGGGAGTAAGCGTAAGGGAGACCACGGCCGAAACGATGATGGTGACGGCGAGGGTCACGGCAAACTCGCGGAACAGGCGCCCCACAACGTCGCCCATAAACAACAGCGGAATCAGCACGGCAATGAGGGATACGGTCAGCGAGAGAATGGTGAAGCCGATTTGTTCCGCACCCTTGAGCGCCGCTTCCATGGGTGGATCGCCCGCTTCGATGTAGCGCGCGATGTTTTCGATCATCACGATGGCATCGTCCACCACGAAACCGGTGGAGATCGTCAGGGCCATCAGCGATAAGTTATCCAGGCTGTAACCGAGGATATACATCGCGGCGAAGGTACCGATCAGCGAAAGGGGCACCGCCACGCTCGGGATAATCGTGGCATAGAGACTCCGCAAGAAGAGAAAGATGACCAGCACGACAAGTCCGACAGTCAGCAGTAATTCAAACTCAACGTCGGAAACCGATGACTCGATAGCGGTTGTAAGATCGGTGAGCGTGGTGACCTGAATGCCCGTTGGCAAGTTAGCCTGGAGCTGCGGCAGGAGCTGCTTGATGCCCTTGACGACGCTGATGGTGTTGGCCCCCGGCTGGCGTTGCACATTCAGAATGACCGCGGGCGTCTGATTCATCCACGCGGCCTGATTGTTGTTTTCCACGCCATTCACGACGTTGGCCACGTCGGTCAGCATCACGGGCGCACCGTTACGGTAGGCGACGACGACCTTCCGATAGTCGTCGCTGGTGATCAGTTGATCGTTGGCGTCGATCTGGTAATCCTGGCGCGGCCCGTCGAAGTTTCCCTTGGCGGCGTTCACACTGGCGTTGGTAAGCGCCGTGCGCAGATCCTCCATGTTTATGCCGTAGGATGACAGAGCCGTAGGGTTGGCTTGAATGCGGACGGCGGGCTTTTGGCCGCCGCTGATGGTGACTAGACCGACTCCGCTGAGCTGCGAGATCTTTGGCGCAAGGCGCGTGTCGACGAGGTCTTCGACCTGAGACAGCGGCAGGGAACTCGAGGTGATGGCCAACGTGAGCACAGGGGCGTCGGCTGGATTGGTTTTGCTGTAGATAGGCGGCGAGGGAAGGATCGACGGCAACAGGCTCTGCGACGCGTTGATGGCAGACTGCACCTCCTCCTCAGCGACATCTATGTTCAAGCTGAGGTTGAACTGCAGAACAATTACGGAAGCGCCTCCGGAGCTGGTTGAGGTCATCTGGCTCAAACCTTGCAGTTGACCGAATTGGCGTTCCAGAGGCGCCGTCACGGTCGTCGACATTACAGTCGGGCTGGCTCCGGGATAAAACGTGAGCACCTGAATGGTCGGGTAGTCGACCTCCGGCAAGGCGGAGACTGGTAGTTGGGTATAGCCAACAATGCCGACCAGCAGAATGGCAGCCATCAGCAAAGAGGTCGCAACTGGCCGCAAGATAAACGGGCGGGATGGACTCACGGGGTGCTGCTCCCGCTTGGGTTGGCAGCGGCAGGCTTGGTCTCGCCCTTATTCGGAGTCTGGCCCGGAGTCTGGTTTGGAGTCTGGCTCGGGATTGCGACCGCTGTGTTGTCCTGCAGCTTGTCGAAGCTGCTCGTGGCTACGACGTCTCCAGGATTGATGCCGTCAACCTGGGTTAGCCCGCCGTCTGTAACTCCGGGAGTTACACCGCGTAAATGCGCGACATTGCTTTGAATCAGATACACGAACGAGGCCTGGCCATTCTGTTGGATGGCTGATGCGGGAACCAGCGTTACCCCCTGCAACGTATTCACCAGCAGCCGCGTGTTGATGAACTGGTTGGGGAAGAGCACATCAGTTTTATTGTCGAAGATGGCCCGTGCTTTAACTGTCCCGGTCGTGGTGTCAATCTGGTTGTCGAGCGTCAGTAACTTCCCGCTGGCGATTTTCGTTTGCGCAGTACGATCAAAAACATCGACGGCGAGCTTGGCCTTTTTGCGCAGCTGAACTGCAACCGGGCCCAGACTGTCTTCCGGTATGGTGAAAATCACCGTGATCGGCGTCAGCTGCGTGATGACGGCCAGAGTTGCGGTTCCCGAAGATTGCACCACGTTTCCCGGATCCACCAGCCGTAGGCCGACGCGGCCGGTGATAGGGGCGGTGATATGGCAGTACTCGACCTGAACCTGGTCAAATTGCACGACGCCCTGATCGTTCTTTACGGAACCCTCGTCCTGCAGAACAAGCTTTTCCTGGTCATCCACGATTTGCTTCGCAATCGCGTTGCGTGCCAACGCCGCCCGGTAGCGTTCCAGGTCCATCTTTGCCTGAGCGAGCAGATTCTCGTCCCGTTCGAGCGACCCTTGCGCCTGTAAGAGGTTTGCCAGGTAGGTACGCGAGTCGATGTCAATCAGCGGATCGCCCTTGCGTATCTGCTGACCTTCCTTAAAGTGCACAGCGACGACCAGGCCATTCACTTGGCTGGTGATCGAAGCGGTGTAGACCGGAATGACCGTCCCGATTGCTTCAAGGTAAACGCCGATGTCACCTTTCTTGGCGGTCGCGGCCGTAATCGCGATCTTCGGCGGCGCGGGCGCGACTTTCTTCGCGGCATCAAGGTGGCGCCATACTAACGCAACCGTCAGCACAAGGACGAGCAACAAGACAATCGCTACGACGATCCACAACACTTTAGGCCGGTGAGATTTCGAATTGTGAGCCTCGAGTTGGTGATCACGCCCGATGAGAGGATGCTCATTCGTGTCAACCGTCAAACGGAATCTCCTGTATTCAGAATCGCTAAATCGTAGAGGCAAGACGATATATAGGTCAATTCACGATTGTGACGCCCTCCTATGGCGGCTACTGGCCTCTAGAAGATGCGCGGCCCCAAGCGAAGACGAGGACAACCAGCCGGCGACGATACTGGAACAGGGCAATGCTGCAGAAAGCGCCCGAACGTGATGATTAAAATCCTTACTGCCGTGGAATCATACGGCTGGCGTCCATGGTGAGACTGTTCACAAGTGCTCACTTTTCGCCAGAGACCAGGAGGAACTGTAAAGCCGACTCTCAACTAAGGCGATGCCGTAAGAGGATGATTGGGATCTGCTCATCCTTGAATAATCAATATTGACCGGCCGCCGGCGCCCAGGAGTGCACGTGACGCAGCTTGGGATCTTTGAGGTTGCCTGCGCCGCCCTACTTTTCGGTCCTTGGTTGCTCGGGTCAGATGAAGCTCCTGGGTGGCTGCTTCAGCCTGTGCGTAGCCGGTCAAGGTTGTCGGTCGCAGTGCGAAGGTTCTCCCAGGTGTCGTCAAACCCCGATATCGTTGGCACGCACCATGCCTTTGATATCCGCGCAGTCGGGCGGTCCCTTTTCGTACACATCCAACGAAGTGGCAGGCGGTGGATGTTTATTCACCATTCGCTGTGTGAGCAAAAGTGAACAGTGGTGGGGATTGTCATTCTGACAAAATCGAGGGAAGGGCACCTCATCTGTGGAAGCGCGTATCATGATTGGCGATTCTAGTTCGGCCTTGTAGTTGTGCTCGTTGCCATCGGGTTTCTACGGCGGAACCAACGACTTGTCGATGGTGCCTGCTGGCCGCCACAAGCAAATGTCGGCTGGTAGCCGAGTTCCATGAACTCGTAAGCGAGACGCTTGAGCTTGGCAACTGCGCCGTAGACGCGCAAGCGCTCATGGTGCAACGCCTTTAGCGGCAATGTGTGAGCGTAAGAAACATCCTTGATCAAACAATTAGGCAGGAGATCAGCATGCAGATCCAAGTCAATACGGACCATACAATCGAAGGTCACGAGGCGCTGGCCGCTCAGATCAGGGGCGTAGTGGAGAGCGCTCTGAGCGGGATGAGCGATCACATCACGCGGGTAGAGGTCCACCTGACCGACGAACGCGGCCCAAAGAGCGGCAAGAATGACAAACGTTGCATGATGGAGGCGCGCCTCGAAGGCCGCCAACCCATCGCGGTCACCGACGAAGCGGCGACAGTGGAGCTAGCCGTCAACGGTGCCGCAGATAAATTAGCTAGATTGATCGAGCATACCCTCGGCAAATTGCACGATCAACGGGCTCATAGGACTGACTCACCGCCTCACGAGCCGACAATCTCAGACCAGTCATGATCGACACCAGCGTAAGCCTGGCTGTTGACGACAGAGAAGGAGCATCGAATCAAGCCCTTCTCTATCCTCTGCGATTCGAACCGATCTATCAGTATCGTCCGTGGGGTGGCCGACGTGCAGCCTCCGGTCCTCCGGTACCAATCGATCCAGCATCGCCACCATCGGGTGAGTCTCTGCTCTAGGTTCTGAGCGCAGAGATCACGCGAGCGTAGCCTTGGATTCACGCCGCCTTGCGGGATTTCGTCGCGGTCTTTCGCGCAGCCCGTGGTTTTATTCGAGCTTTTTCCGAGCTTTTTCTCGCTTTGGGCGCGGCTTTAACCACAGACGGCAACTCCCGCTTGGGCTGTTTTGCAGTGCGATGATGGCCATGGTTCAGGGGTTGGATGCGCGCGGCCTCATCTTCCATCCGCAGCTGAGCGTCGCAATCTTTTTGGCGCTCATCTTCAAGGTATTCCGGAATCGTTTTCATTGTCATGGATAGAGTGTGGCAGAACTGGCGGCCTCCAAGCTGTCCACTTTAGCTCTATGTCAACGGTCCGTAATCAGTGGATGGGAAAATTGGTTCCGCGGTACGAACCCGATTCGAGCGCGTAGGTTCTCAAAACAATCTGAGGGAATGAGCAATTCTGTACAGTCCACCCGAGGGCGGGGAGACTAGCATTCCCACTTGCTCAGCGCGGCGCCTGGAAACACCGCCCCCCCTGGGGCCAGGTGTGGTTCGTGTCGACCTAGTTGGCATATCTAAAGGAGAACAACGTGAAAAAGCTGATGACAATTTGTTTCGCCGTAGCCTTGCTAACCTTCGGAGTAGCTTCGGCTCAGGACACCATGCACAACGACAACATGAAGGCTGATGCCTCCAAGAAAGCGGTTCAAGTTACAGGCAAAATTAGCGATGACGGCAAGACGTTTGTGAGCGACAAGGACGGCAAGAGTTGGACTATCGCCAACCCAGACGCAGTGAAAGGACACGAGGGACACCACGTCATCCTGACCGCGCAGGTTGATGCAGACAAGAACGAAGTCAACGTCAAGTCGCTCAAGATGGCGAAGTAGCGCAGCATGCGGAAGTAGTCGGCCAATCAGCCGTGCGGGTGAGCGAGATGGCGGGCTGTTACAGGCTCGCAAATCGTGCGCGCCCGCCAATTGGCCGCGATGCCAAGGCTGTGGCGGCAGGGATCACCGAAGGCTGGAGCCGCGACAAAC
>OBLU010000219.1_pt1 | contig 55584 bp, 49 predicted proteins | sample 1518681 | NCBI WGS metagenome assembly OBLU01 (sample SAMEA3539304, study PRJEB22396) | soil metagenome | biome: tundra; feature: field; material: soil | place: USA | collected 2010-05 | depth 0.15 m | reverse complement strand
CAACCGTCTATCGCTAACCAGCTGAATCTATTCGATATCTAACCGGACACCAGTGGAGGGAAATAATGCCGAAAACACCCAATCCGGTTCCCGAAAACAAGCCGATTCCAGGAAGCAAGCCTTTTCCCGCAAGCAAACCTGACATCCCCAATGTGGATATCTCAGAGAAGTCTTCGAGCGACGCCCACCAAAGGGTAGAGCGCGAAGCCGACAAGGCCGCCCATAAAGCGGCAAAAGCAGAACAGGAGTATGACCGACAGCATCCAACTATCTCGAAATAAGTGAAGGAGATATATAGATCCACTCCTGAGTGGCCGCGTCGCGTCGCATCCTTGTCAGATTCGGCGCGCGCCTCCTTAGGTTACTAACAGGCACTACTAAAAGTCGTTTATCTAATGCGAAAGGCTCTCTCCATAACTCACCAAAAAGGGTAATTGTCTGGCGCATCTTTTTGCACTTTAATAGCATCTAATTGAAGTAAAGCAGTAGAGTCCATTGGGTCCCCAAGAGCACGAAACTGGGTGTTCATCCCATTCGAGGTAAGACTATGCCACTCAATGCAATGCAGTATTTTCCTCTTGGTTCTGCCTATCTCTGTCAGGATTGCAACTGCATCGGAAACTGTGCAAGGCAGTGCCCCGCGTGCGCTTCCACAGCTTTAATGGGGCTGGCTGTGGTGCTCGACCGCGCTTGCGAGGAGCGCCTGATTGCACAGCCGGTTTACTCCTGGCCTCCGGCGATGGCCGCCTGAAGAACAAATTATTCTGTAGCTCGCAGTTATTAAGGCGGGCTCGCGGAATAAGTGAAGCAGTCTGTGATAACCGCGCGATGAGATCGCAGCGCGTCTGGGCAAAGCTCCTGGCGACCGCCGGTTGAGTTAGTTAACTCAATCGCTGCGATTGAGCGCATTTCAGCAAGGCCTTCGGCCGATGGCAGGTCGGCCAGAACCCTCCCGCTTTTCACCCGCACGTCCCCATTAGGCTGGTGTGACAGCACGCCCTATAATAAAGAATGGCTGCTTGCGTCTTGAGCCCCTCCGAGGGAACAGGGATGCGGCCAGAGTACTTTCCCGGTGCTTTTTCGATTGAATCCATTGAACGATGCCATCATCATCCGCGGTGCGCGGACACACAATCTAAAGAACATCTCCTGCGAGATTCCTCACGGCAAACTGACGGTGGTCAGCGGCGTGTCGGGGTCAGGCAAGAGTTCGTTGGCCTTCGACACGATCTATGCCGAGGGGCAGCGGCGCTATGTTGAGTCGCTTTCGGCGTATGCCCGTCAGTTTCTTGAGCGGATCGAAAAGCCCGACGTCGATGAAATCGACGGACTTGCCCCTGCCATCGCCATCAAGCAGAAGAACACCACCCGCAACCCGCGTTCGACCGTCGCCACGGCGACCGAGATTTACGATTACCTGCGCCTGTTGTATGCGCGCTGCGGCGAAGTGCACTGCATCTATTGCGATGGCCTCGTCAAGCGGGATTCCATCGACGAGGTGGCCGAGGCAATTCTGGCCCTGGGAGAAGGGACGCGGCTGAATGCATTGTTTCCGGTGCGTCATCATGCGCCCGCGGCCGAGCCGGCTCAAGCGACGCGGCGGGCGGCAAAACCCGCGGCCAAGGCCGTAACAAAAAATCCCAAATCTGCCCCGGATTCTTCGCTGACCGAAGCCTTGAGAGCGCGCTTGATCGAGCTGCGCGCCGGTGGATTTAACCGGCTTTATCAGCGTGGCAATATCTTTGAGTTCTCAACGCCGGAGTCTCTGCTGGATCTCGACTTCACGCTTCCGGTGTTTGTCCTCCTGGACAGAATTGTCGTCAGTCCCGACAATCGCGCTCGCATCGTGGATGCGGCGGAGATTGCCTATCGCGAGGCGGGCGAGGTCATTTTTGAAGAGGTACCACGAGAGGAGACAGCGGAGCGCGCACGGCACCGCTTCTCGGGCGAATTTGAATGCACAAGCTGCCATCGTCCAGGCAAAGAGCCTGAGCCGCGGCTGTTCAGCTTCAACAATCCTTTCGGCGCCTGCCCCCGCTGTCAGGGATTTGGCAACACAGTCGATTACGATCTGAACCTCGTGATCCCCGACAAGGGTCTCAGCCTGAATGACGGCGCCATCGACCCGTGGGAGCGGCCTAAATATCGCTCGTGGTTCACCGATCTACGCAAACAGGCTGCAGAACTGGGCGTCCTCATGGACGTGCCCTGGCGGGATTTGCCCGAGGCCGCTCGCGAAACGGTGCTGCGGGGCAAGGGCAGCTTCGTCGGTGTCCACGGCTTCTTTGCGCAAATGGAGCGCAAGAAATACAAGCTGCATGTGCGCGTTATGCTCAGCAGATATCGCGGTTATGCGGAGTGCCCGGACTGCCGCGGCCAGCGCCTTCGCGCCGAGGCGCGTTCCGTGCGCCTGAACGGCCTGAACATCTGCCAGGCAACGGCGCTGACGATTGCCAAGGCCAACGAGTTCTTTGCTGCGTTGAAACTCAGCCCGATGCAGGAGGAGATTGCTGGCCCGATTTTGCACGAGGTGCGACAGCGGTTGAGTTTTCTTGACGCGGTCGGTCTCGAATACCTCACGCTCGACCGTCTGGCCTCCACACTTTCCGGCGGGGAAGCTCAGCGAATTCAGCTTGCAACCTCGCTCGGTTCGCGGCTGGTTGGCGCGCTTTATGTGTTGGATGAGCCCTCCATTGGCCTGCATACACGCGACACAGAACGGCTGATTCATATCCTTCAGGAGTTGCGCGATCTGGGCAACACCATCATCGTGGTGGAGCACGACGCCGATGTATTACGCTCTGCCGATCACTTGCTGGACCTCGGGCCTGGGGCTGGCGAATTCGGCGGCAAATTGCTGGCCGAGGGTGTGCTGGCGGAGATTGAAGCCAACCCGCAATCGCTGACCGGGCGTTATCTGTCGGGGCAGATTTCAATTCCAGTGCCCACGCGCCGCCGCGCACCGGGAAGAGAACGGCTAGTGCTGCGCGGAGCCGAGGCAAACAATCTCCACGGCCTCAATGTCGAGATCCCGCTGGGGATGCTGGTGGCAATCACCGGCGTGTCCGGGTCGGGCAAATCCACGCTCGTGCACCAGGTGCTGTATCGAGCTATCGCGCGGGCATTGGGCCAGACGGATGGCGGAGATCCTACCGGGTCGTTTAGTTCTTTGACTGGCGCCGAGCGCTTGAATGACGTGGTGTTGGTTGACCAGACGCCGATCGGGCGCACCCCGCGGTCCAATCCAATCACTTACATCAAGGGCTTCGACCTGGTGCGCGAATTGTTTGCCGCGCAGCCCGAGTCCAAACGGCTTTCGCTTACGCCGGGACATTTCTCGTTCAACGTGCCGGGTGGCCGTTGCAACACCTGTGAAGGCGACGGCACGGTGACGGTGGAGATGCAGTTTCTCGCAGATGTCGAACTGCCCTGCGAAGACTGCAACGGCACGCGCTACCAGGCCAGAATCCTTGAAGTGCAATACAAAGGCAAGAACATCCACGACGTGCTGCAGATGACGGTGAAGGAAGCGCTCCGCTTCTTTTCCGGCCAGACGCGCCTGCTTGAAAAGCTGGCAGTGCTCGATGAGGTTGGCTTGGGATATCTTCGGTTGGGGCAGTCCGCGACCACCCTTTCGGGCGGCGAAGCGCAGCGCGTCAAACTGGCCGCTCATCTTGCGCAGGTACGCTCGGCCAACGCGAATGCTAAGCCCTCGCAGGCCAGTCGCGTGCTCTACATTCTCGACGAACCTACAACGGGACTGCACTTCGACGATGTGTCAAAGCTGCTGACAGCCTTCCGCAAACTGATTGACGGCGGCGGTTCGCTGATCGTGATCGAGCACAACCTGGACGTGATCAAGAGCGCCGATTGGGTGATCGATCTGGGCCCTGAAGGCGGCGAAGGCGGCGGCAAAATCGTTGCCGAGGGAACACCCGAAGAAATTGCTGCGAGCCTGCATTCGCACACGGGAAAATGGCTCGCAAGAGTGTTGTGATCCGCCAAAACCCCTGATTTGTTGCTGATTGTAGACCGCTAAAGTTAATGCGCGATGCGGTTAATTTGAATCTCGCAACTCCAACCGAGGAAATGCGTATCGGCGCCCGATAAGCCCAGTCTCACCAGTTTGAGCCAGTTCGCAGAGAGAAGACTTCGCAAGAATAATTCTTTTCCGGATTGCAGATAATTAGCCCTGATTGGCGCACCATAAGAAATAGCAACTTGGAGCGTCAGATGTCCCGGCCTTCCTGTCAGGAGCAGATGTCAAACTCCTACATCGGGATGTGCCAGGTTCAATCTGTCAGGGAAGTGACCCGGTCCATACCCCCTACCCCCCTCACCGGTGGTAATGAGGCACCCCTAAATAGTTTGCAGATAATTACAAAGGATTGTGGTAAGAGGGCGGCTTCAAAGCTTGCAAAACGATTATTGCTTTCGGGAATCGAACGAAGCCGAGCCCACGAAAGAGCGAAACCTGATTAAGCGACTTCCGGCTGGCCATCTCGAAGACGGCGGATTCCCAGCGGATTCGCGTCCTGCAGTTCCGGCGGCAGCATAGCCTGCGGAAATCCCTGAAAGCAGACAGGCCGCGCAAAGCGATAGATAGCCAGGCTGCCCACCGACGTGAAGCGTGGGTCCGACGTCGCCGGATAGGGCCCGCCGTGCACCATGGCATGGCAGACTTCAACGCCGGTTGGGAAGCCATTGAAGATGAGCCGACCTGCCTTCTGCTCAAGAATCCGAATCAGTTCGCGGTTCGCGGCGAGGTCTTCATCGTCGCCCAGCATCGTTGCGGTAAGGTGACCGTCGAGCGCCGCGGCAGCGCGCAGATAATTCTGTGTGCTGTTGCAATGGACCAGCAGTGTGTCAGGACCAAAGATTTCATCGGCCAGCGATGGGTTCGCGAGCAGGTCGTCAATGCTGGATTCGAACAGCTTGGCTCCCGCAGAAAACTCAGATTTGTATTCCGCTTCGCGCGCAGCGGCCGAAAGCTTGACCTGCGACTCGCGAGCTTGGGTCGCACGTGAATACTCGCGGGCGATCGCTGCAGTCAGCAGAGAGGAGGCATCCGCAGCCCCCACCTGAGCGTTCAGCTCTTGAATGAAATCGGAGGTTCCGTCCGAATCGGGAACCAATACAATGCCAGGCTTGGTGCAGAACTGGCCTGCGCCCAGAGTGAACGAGCCAAAGAGCCCTTTCGCCAGGGCGGCCGGCCCCTTGCGTAGCGCGCCCGGCAGGACAAAGACCGGGTTGCCGCTCGACATCTCAGTGAAGCAAGGAATGGGGTCAGGACGGGCAGCCGCCAGATCCATGAGTGCGCGGCCCGCCCGCAGCGATCCTGTAAAGGCGACGGCGCGAATCAGCGGGTGCTTCACCAGCGCCGTGCCCGCCTCCAGCCCGCTATCGAACACGAGCGAGAAAACGCCGGGGTGCAGCCCTTCGCCTGCGACAGCCTCCGCAATCATTTGCGCGGCCAATTCGCTAGTTCCAGGATGCGCAGGATGAGCCTTGACGACCACGGGACAGCCGGCAGCCAGCGCGGAGGCGGTGTCACCCCCGGCCACTGAGAAGGCAAGCGGGAAGTTGCTTGCGCCAAAGACCGTTACGGGGCCGAGGGGACGCAGCATGGAGCGGATGTCAGGACGCGGAAGGGGCTGGCGGTCAGGGAGCGCCGGATCGATGCGGGCATTGACCCATGAGCCCTCCTCGATCACGCTCGCGAACAGGCGTAACTGACCCGCGGTGCGGCTCACTTCGCCGAGCAGCCGCGGCATAGGCAGTCCGGTCTCAAGGTGCGCTCGCTCGGCCAATGCGTCACGCTGGCGCTCAAAGCCATCCGCTGCCCGGCGCAAGATGGCGGCGCGCGCTTTGCCGCTGGTTTGTGAGTAGCTGGCAAAGGCCTGGGAACCGAGCTTGACAGCCTCATCCACTTCGGTCGCGGTCGCCGAATGGTAGATGGGGTCGAGCACGGCGCCGGTCTGCGGATTCATCGCTTGAAAGCTTGTGCCTTCGCGTGAGCCGCGCCGGCCGCCGATAAACGATCGTCCAGTGAGTTCCATGGTCACTCTTGGATTATCTCGCATTCGGCGACGTAGCACGATGGTCGTGACTATTCAGCGATCACGGGATTGGTAAGAGCGCCCAACCCCTCGACGGTGACCGTCACGGTCTCTCCGGGCTTGAGCCAGCGTTTGGGAGTGCGGCCTAGGCCCACTCCAGGCGGCGTTCCGGTGGAGATAACATCGCCGGGAAGCAGAGGGGTGATCGACGAGAGGTATTCAACCAACTCCGGAACTTTGAAAACCAGTTCACTGGTATTCGAGTTCTGCAGCACCTCACCGTCGATGATGAGCCGGATGGCAAGGTGGTGCGGATCGCCGATTTCATCCGCGCTGACGATGGCCGGACCGAGCGGGCAAAACGTCGGGAAGCTTTTGCTCATCGACCATTGCGATGAAGCGAATTGCACATCACGGGCGCTCACGTCGTTCACGATCGTGTACCCGTAGACATGCTCGCTCCACGCGGACGCAGGGATGCGGTAGCCGCCTTTTCCAATCACGAAGGCCATCTCGGCCTCATAGTCCGGCTGCGTGGAGTTTTTAGGCAGCACGATGGGATCGCCGGGACCGATGATGGATGTGGTCAGCTTGAAAAACACCACCGGCGTCGTCGGGATCGCCATGCCGGATTCCTTGGCGTGGTCGCGGTAATTAAGGCCGATAGCGAAGACGCGCGGCGGGTCCGCGAGCGGCGCATGCAGGCGGACGTCGCTGATTGAATACACGGGATAAGTGCCCGCATGACCAGATGCGCCAAATCTGTCGATGATGACGGCGAGCGTATCCTTGTAGCCCGCGACCGACAAATCGGCAATCATGCTGCCATCCTCGATAAGCGAGCCTGCCCGGACACGGCCGTCGGAACTGGAAAAGGAAACAAGCTTCATATAATGCTCCGGTGTGAGAGTTTGATCATGTCAGAATTCGCATGTTTTACGCCGCAGTCCAGCCGCCGTCGATGTTGAAGAGCGAGCCGTTGACGAAGGCTGCCTCGTCTGAGGCCAGATACCGCACCATCGAAGCGATCTCCTCGGGCTGTCCAAGCCGGCCGATGGGCTGGCGTGCACGCAGTTCGGCGCGCGTTTCCTCTTTGTTGTGCTTGTGGAACTTTTCAAGGTATCCCTCGACAAAGGGCGTCTCCACCGTGCCGGGGCAGATCGCATTCACGCGCAGGGTTTTGGGATACTCGACGGCTAACTGGCGCGTCATCGCGATTACGGCGCCCTTGGTGGTGCAGTAAGCGAAGCGCTGCTTGATTCCCACTTGCCCGGCAACGGAGGCGATGTTGACGATGGTGCCTGTTCTTCTGCCTGTGTTTTCCGATTGCAGCAACAAGGGTAGAAATCCGCGCGTTACAAGATAGACGGCGCGCACATTGACGTTCATCAGCTTGTCAAAATCTTCCGGCTCAGTAGTCTCAATGGAGCCCACATGGCCAATGCCTGCGTTGTTTACGAGGATGTCGAGCCGGGCCAGGTGCCTTACAGCGGTCGCGATGGATTCGATACCGGTCACGTCCAGATGAAGAACTTGCGCCAGCGGCAGCGATTCGGCCAGGGCTTCCGCCGCGGCAATGTTGATGTCGGCGACCCAGACAACGGCGCCGGCGTGAACCAGTTCCTTCACAGTAGCCTCGCCGATACCGCTGGCGCCGCCGGTCACTAGGGCGTGGCGGCCATCGAGGCGGAACGGCTGCACGTGTTCGGACCCGACGGAGTCGTATTTCTCTTGCGTGCTCATGAAAACCTCACCTCTGCGCGATCAACTTCATCCTGTGTTTTTATCCTGCGTCGCTTCAAGAATAGCGGCGTGACGTCGTCGCTTCTGAACTGTGCGCGCCAATTCCTCACGATAGCAAGGCCATCTGCGCGCGCACTTGCGCCAGCACTTTCAGATAGGCGCGTGCCGTTTCTGTGATCGTTTCGGGAAGCCCGTCATCGATCGCAGTCAGGTTAACCAGGTCGCTGCCCACGCCCAGCGCACGTGCCCCGGCGCGAAGAAAGCTTTCGGCGGTCTGCAAGGTCACGCCGCCGGTTGGGATCAGCTTCAAATCCGGGAAAGGCGCAAGCAGGGATTTCAAATAACTGGCGCCTCCCATCGCAGAGCAGGGAAATATCTTCACGTAGTCCGCGCCCGCGCGCCATGCTGTAATGACTTCAGTTGGTGTGAGAGCGCCGGGAATCGACAGTTTTCCCAGTGTCCGGGTTCTCGTTATCACGGCAGGATGAAAGCTGGGACTGACCACAAATTCCGCACCCGCCGCGATGGTGGCTTCCGCCTCTTCGGCCGTCGTCACGGTGCCGGAGCCGAGGAGGAGTCGTGGGTATTCCTCCTTCAACTCTCTCAGCAAATCCACCGCGCCTGGAACGGTCATGGTGACTTCAACTACTTTGACCCCGCCCTCGATCATGGCCTTCACCACCGCATGCGCCTGGGCCGTGGTTCGAGCCCTCAGCACGGGAATTAGCCCAACTCGTTCGATGATTTCCTCTGTGGTTTCCGGCATCTTCTTCCTCTAACGTGCAATGCGCACGGAACCGCCCTTGATGGCTCGTTCAACCTCTGTCAGCGTGGCCATGCTGGTGTCGCCGGCTGTCGTCATCGCCAGCGCACCGTGAGCCACGCCGCACCGGACCGCCCATTCAATCGGCTTGCCCGCGAGCATTCCGTAAATGAGGCCCGATGCAAAACTGTCGCCGCCACCCACGCGATCGAGAATATCGACGTCGCGCTGGGGCACGTGAACAATCTCGTCCTGATAGAGCGCGATGGCGCCCCACGCGTTGCGGCTCGCCGTGTGTGCGGTCCGCAGGGTGCTGGCGATCAGTTTTAAGTTCGGATACGCTGCCGCAACTTCGCGCAGCATCTCTTCGTAGCTGGCAATCGGCAGTTCTGCAAAGTCCTCGCCCACTCCTTTGATCTCTACTCCGAGCATCGCCGAAAAATCCTCTTCATTGCCGAGCAGCAGGTCGACCTTGCGGACCAGTTCGCGGTTGACTTCTTGCGCTTTCGTCTTGCCGCCGATCGATTTCCAGAGCGAATCGCGGTAATTCAGGTCATAGGAGACGGGCGTGCCGTTTTGGCATGCGGCATCCATGGCTTCGGCCGCCACATCGGCCGCAGAAGCCGAAAGAGCCGCGAAGATGCCTCCGGTATGCAGCCAGCGTGAACCCTGAAACGAACCGAAGATTGCCTCCCAATCGAAATCGCCAGGCTTGACTTGGCTGATCGCGGTTTGGCCGCGGTCACTGCAACCGGCCGCCGCACGCATGCCGAAGCCGCGCTCGACGAAGTTGAGACCGTTGCGCACTGTGCGCCCCACGCCGTCGTACGGGGCCCATTTCAACAGTGAAGTGTCGACCCCACCTTGGAGGATGAAGTCCTCGACCAGGTGGCCGACGGGGTTGTCAGCCAGCGCGGTCGCGATGGCGGTACGCAGACCGAAGCAGCGACGGAGGCCACGCGCCACGTTATACTCGCCACCGCCCTCCCACACCTGGAAGTGGCGAGTCGTGTGGATGCGGCCCTCGCCTGGATCGAAGCGCAGCATCACTTCACCCAGGCTTACGCAATCCCACCGGCGGCTCGAATCGGGAATAAGAAGTGGGTCCATAAATTCAATTAATCGTTCATTGACACTCTATCGCATTGAGCCGCACCCGGATGTCCGCGGCCAGATCGCCGGGTAAGTCGTCTCACATGATAGATTTCTTGGGGCAGGCAGGGGTCGCGGGCGGCCGTTTCCAAACCCGACTGCCGGGGCGGCGAAGAGGGACCACAGGGGGATTTCTTCATGAGTGATAATCTTTTCGATTTGAGTGGCAGAGTTGCCGTGGTGACGGGCGGGACCACCGGGCTTGGGCATGCCATCGCCTTGGGTCTGGCCGGCGCCGGTGCGGATGTGGTGCCCAGTTCGCGCCGGCGGGAGCAGGTGGGGATCGTCGCCGCGGAGATCGAAGCGCTTGGCCGCAGGTCCCTGCGCGTGCCCAGCGATGTGCAGAACCGCGAATCGCTGCAGGCCCTGCATGATGCAGTGCTCAAGGAATTCGGCAAGGTGGACATCCTTGTGAATGCGGCCGGCGTTACGCATAAGTCTGCAACGCTTGAAGTCGACGAGGCTGACTGGTCGCGCGTGATCGACATCAACCTGAACGGAACCTTGCGCGCATGCCAGATCTTCGGGTCGACTATGATGCGCGCGGGGTATGGGCGCATCATCAACATTGCGTCCCTTACTTCGTTTGTCGGCTTCTATCGCGTAGCCGCCTACTCCGCCAGCAAAGCCGCGGTGGCCTCGCTGACCAAGGTGCTCGCCATTGAGATGGCGCAGACCGGCGTCAACGTGAATGCGCTCGCTCCCGGAGTCTTTCCCACCCCGCTGAATGCGTCTTTGATTCAGGGAACCCCGCGTGGTGAAGAACTGATCCTGCGCACACCGATGCGTCGATTTGGCGAAGCAAAAGAGCTGGCGGGCGCCGCCATTTTTCTTGCATCGGAGGCAGCTTCGTTCGTCACCGGCGAGATTATCGCCGTCGACGGTGGATTCCTGGCCAGTGGAGTGAACCAGTAGCCGTGAATCGAGCTTCATGGGCGGTGGGCAACTTAATCGCAGGAAGGCGACTTGCAGAACGCCGTCGCGGATGTCTTGAACCATTGGAGCGCCAGACGCAATGAAGATTACCAAGGCATACGTCGTCATCACGTCGCCAGGGCGCAACTTTGTCACGCTGAAGATTGAGACCGACCAGGGCGTCTACGGCCTCGGAGACGCAACGCTCAACGGCCGCGAACTGGCAGTTGCAAGTTATCTAACTGACCATGTAATTCCTTGTATCATCGGCCGCGATCCATTCCAGACCGAAGATATCTGGCAATATCTTTATCGCGGGCCGTATTGGCGACGCGGCCCGGTGACCATGGCGGCCATCGGGGCCGTCGACATTGCGCTGTGGGATATCAAAGGGAAGGCGCTCAATACGCCGGTCTATAACCTGCTGGGAGGCAAGAGCCGCGAGGGTGCGCTGGTCTATGCCCACGCCAACGGGAATGACATTGATCATGCGCTTGAGGACGTGGCACGGCAACAGGAGATGGGTTACAAGGCCATCCGGGTGCAAAGCGGGTTCGCGGGCCTTGCAACCACTTATGGAGTTACAAAAGGGCCGGGGCGTTACGAGCCTGCGGAGCGCGGACTGCCCTCAGAATACGCATGGGCCACTGAGCCCTACCTGCGTCATGTGCCAAAGCTGTTTGCAAAGGCGCGCGAGGCCTTAGGCGAAGAGTTATATTTGCTGCACGATTGCCACCATCGCCTGACACCAATCGAGGCAGCGCGGCTTGGCAAGGAACTTGAGCCGTTTCACCTTTTCTGGATGGAAGACCCAGTGCCAGCTGAGTTGCAAGAGGGATTCAAGGTTATCCGCGAGCACACCACGACGCCGATCGCAGTGGGCGAAGTCTTCAACTCGATCTGGGACGCGCACGATTTGATTCGTAATCAATGGATCGATTACGTTCGCATGACCATTGTGCATGGTGGCGGACTTACACCGATGAAGAAGGTCGCCGACTTCGCGGAGTTATATCACGTGCGCACCGGGTGCCATGGCGCTACCGACCTTTCGCCCGTCTGCATGGCGGCGGCGCTGCACTTTGACGTGGCGGTTCATAACTTCGGCATCCAGGAGCATATGCCGCACACCGATGAGACTGATGCCGTCTTCCCGCACCAGTATGTCTTCAAGGACGGCATGATGTATCCCGGCGATGCGCCCGGCCTGGGCGTGGATCTGGATGAGAAGCGAGCGAGTAAGTATCCCTATCAACGGGCCTATCTCCCCGTCAACCGCAAGCTCGATGGCACGTTGAGTGACTGGTAGCTCATGAACATCCTGAAGAATCCGAGGCAAGCAATCGAGCATGCGGAGTCGCTGGCCGAGCCACCCGCGCTAACAGGACGCTGGACCATCTGTGCCATGCTCTTTGTAGCCACCACGATCAACTATGTAGATCGGCAGGTGCTGTCCATCCTGAAGCCTGTGCTGGCCGGAAGCACCCTTCACCTGGTTCCGTTTATCCAGGGCTGGCCCACGGTCGAATCCTCAATCCGGCTGAATGAGATTCAGTACGGCTACATTGTGGATTGCTTTCAGATCGCCTACGCCCTGGGAGTGATCTTCGCGGGACGCCTCGTTGACCGGCTTGGTTGTCGCAGAGGATACCCGCTGATTACCGGCATCTGGAGCGTGGCTGCGATGAGTCACGCGCTGGTCAATTCGGTCTTCGGATTTGGCGTGGCGCGATTCTTCCTGGGGCTTGGCGAGAGCGGCAACTTTCCTGCCGCGATCAAGGCGACCGCTGAGTGGTTCCCTCCGAAAGAGCGTGCGCTGGCCACGGGCATCTTCAACTCCGGCGCCGGCGTCGGAGCGATCGTTGCTCCATTGGTCGTTCCATGGGTGGCCCTGCACTTCGGATGGCGCGCGTCATTTCTCGTCACCGGTACATTCAGTGCAATCTGGATCGTGTGGTGGTCCATCCGATACCGGAAGCCGCGCGAGTCGATGGACGAGGACTGCAACGTACTGTTGCCGTTATCCATCCCGCAGCTCGCATGGTGGAAGTTGCTCCGCTATCGTCAGACCTGGGGTTTCGCGCTTGGCAAATTTCTTACCGACCCGGTCTGGTGGTTTTATCTTTTCTGGCTGCCGTCGTATTTCAACTCACGCTTCAAGCTTGACCTTTCGCACATCGGTCCTCCATTGGTCGTGGTCTACGTCATTTCGACCATCGGAAGCATTGGCGGCGGTTGGCTGCCACGGGGCTACGTTCGTCTGGGGATGCAATTGAAATCCGCGCGCCTGGCGGCAATGCTGACCTGCGCCTGCCTCGTGGTGCCGATCATGTTCGCAGGCGGGCTGCATTCGGAATGGGCTGCTGTGGGTTTGCTCAGCCTTGCTGCCGCCGCTCACCAGGGCTGGTCGGCCAATATCTTCACCACCGCTTCAGATATGTTTCCTGCAGAAATGGTCGGCACCGTGGTGAGCTTTGGACAGGTTGCCGGAGCGCTTGGCGGGGCGATCTTTGCGGCCGTCGCCGGTCATATCCTGCAGTTCACGCATAGTTATGTGCCGCTGTTCCTCTATTCCGCATTTGCCTATCTGCTCGCCCTGCTACTTCTGCGTACGCTGGCCCCGGGATTGCGGCGGGCACAACTGGAAAGCCGAGGCGCATGATGCGAGCACTAAACCGAAAAGCGATCTTGGGGATTGCGCGCCTGCTCGTCATGCTGATCGCGATCATCTTTCTTCCCGCGTGGACGTTCAATTACTGGCAGGGATGGGTGTGTCTGCTGGCGTTTTCCGGGCCGTGCATCGTCATCACCGTGTACGTAGCGAAGAATGACCCGGCACTGCTTGAGCGCCGCATGAAAGCTGGCGCAAGCGCCGAAACGGAACCGGCCCAAAAGATCATTCAAGTGGTAGCCTTCTTCGCTTTTCTCGCGGATTTTGCTGTTTCCGTGTTCGATCACAGGTTCGGATGGTCTTCAGTTCCGGTATGGGTTACGATTTTCGGGGACTCTCTGATACTGGCTGGTTTCATGATGGTGTTCGTTGTGTTCAAAGCCAACTCTTATACTTCAGGCATCATCGAAGTTGCGCCCGAGCAGAAAGTGGTCTCCACCGGACCGTATGCCGTGGTTCGTCATCCCATGTACTCCGGCGCGCTGCTGATGCTGATTGGAATCCCATTGGCACTCGGCTCGTGGTGGGGCGAGCTTGCGAACGTCGTGATGACGGCAGCGCTTGCGTGCCGATTGCTCAACGAGGAAAGGTTCCTCTCGGTAAATCTCCGCGGTTATCAGGAATACCGCAAAAAAGTCAAGTACCGGCTCGTGCCGTTAGTTTGGTAGGAGCAGGATAAAAATCTTTGAAAGGGAATTCAGAATGAGTCAGCAGCGCAAACTGCGAATGGGAATGGTGGGCGGTGGCCCGGGGGCGTTCATCGGGCCCGTGCATCGCATCGCCGCCGAACTGGACGGCAAGATCGAGTTGGTGGCAGGCGCATTCTCGCAATCGCCGGAGCGCTCGCGCATCGCAGGGGAGTCGTTCCGTATTGACCCCGGCCGTGCCTACGCGAGTTACCAGGAAATGATGGAGGCGGAGCGCCGTCGCACTGACCCCATCGACTTTGTCGCCATCGTCACGCCAAATCATTTGCACCTGCCTGTTGCGGCTGCAGCCTTGGCGGCCGGATTCCCCGTGATGAGCGACAAGCCGGCAACGGCGACCTACACCGAAGTCGTGGAACTCGAGAAGCTCGTAGCCGAATCCGGCCTGCCCTATGGTTTGACCCACACTTATGCGGGTTATGGGCTGGTCCGCGAGGCGCGCGCCATCTGCGCAACCGGTCAACTAGGCAAGATTCGCAAAATTGCTGTCGAATACCTGCAGGGCTGGCTGAGTCGGCCAATTGAAGCGACCGGCCAGAAACAGGCCGCCTGGCGGTCCGATCCTGCGCGAAATGGCCCCGGCGGCTGCATCGGCGACATTGGCGTGCATGCATTCCACTTGCTTGAATATGTGACCGGCCTCAAAGTCACGAGCCTGAACGCATCGCTGCTATCCGTGGTGCCGGGAAGGCGCGTGGACGATGACTGCACGGCCTTGCTGCGCCTGGACAACGGTGCTGGCGGTGCATTGATGGCCTCGCAGATCGCGGCCGGGGAGGGCAATGGGCTACGCCTGCGCGTCTATGGAGAGGCAGGCTCGCTCGATTGGAAGCAGGAAGACCCGAATCGCCTGCGTCTCAAATGGCTCGAAGGGCCTGAGGAGATACGGCACGCCGCCGGAAGCTATTTGAGCGAAGACGCGCGCGCCGTAACCAGGCTGCCGGGAGGCCATCCCGAGGGCTACCTCGAGGCCTTCGCGGTGCTCTATCGGGAATTTGCCGACGCCTTGATTGCGTGGAAGAATGGACAAGCTGACCCGTTGCCGGCCACTGTGCCCGGTATCATAGCAGGTGTGCGCGGAATGAGATTCATTGACCGCGCCATCGAGAGCAGCCAGCGCAAAAACTGGATTGAGTTCTAACCTAACGAAGTTGTCAGGGGAAAATGGGATGAAGACGATCAAGGGCCCGGCAATCTTTCTCGCGCAGTTTGCAGCCGATGTTGCCCCTTTTAATTCTTTGGAAGGCATGGCGAATTGGGCGGCAACAATGGGTTTCGTGGGCGTCCAGATTCCAAGTTGGGATAAACGCCTCTTCGACCTGAAGCTTGCCGCGGAAAGCCAGGACTATTGCGATACAGTGCTTGGCGTGCTCAAGCAGGCGGGCCTTTCGCTCACCGAACTCTCTACTCACCTGCAAGGGCAGCTCGTTGCCAGCCACTCAGCCTATGATGTGCTGCTTGAGGGCTTCGCTCCACCAACTCTGGCCGGTGATCCAAAGGGCAGGCAGGCCTGGGCCGCACAGCAACTGGAGTGGGCAGCCGCCGCAAGTAAAAGGCTGTGCCTTACCGCACACGCTACGTTTTCCGGAGCGCTTGCTTGGCCTTTCTTCTACCCCTGGCCGCAGCGTCCAGCCGGGCTCATCGACGAGGCGTTCCAGGAACTTGGCCGGCGCTGGTTGCCCATTCTTCAAGAATTTGACGAAAAAGGCGTGGACGTTTGCTTCGAGCTGCATCCCGGCGAAGATCTGCACGACGGCATCACCTTCGAGCGTTTCCTTGCTGTCGTCAAGGATCATCCGCGCGCCAATATCCTCTACGACCCCAGCCACATGGTTCTGCAGCAACTCGATTACCTTGAGTTTCTGGATTTCTATCATGACCGCGTCCGCGCATTCCACGTGAAAGACGCCGAGTTCCGGCCCAACGGGCGCTCGGGAGTCTACGGCGGTTATCAGGCTTGGATCGACCGTCCCGGCCGCTTTCGGTCGCTCGGTGATGGCCAGGTGGATTTTAAATCCATCTTCAGCAAGATGGCGCAATACGATTTTCCGGGCTGGGCGGTCCTGGAGTGGGAGTGCTGCCTCAAGCATCCCAAGGCCGGCGCGACCGAGGGTGCGATCTTCATCGAAAACCACATCATCCACGTGACCGACCGCGCATTTGACGACTTTGCCGGTTCAGGCGCGGACGAGGAAAAGAATCGTAGGATCCTTGGATTGGAGCCGGAGGTTAAGCCTGCACCCTAAACCGTGATCCCCGCCGACTTGTAGATCTGCGTGATGTAACGCAAGTCGCGCAGGCCCTCTTCGCCAGGAGATTCTGGCTCGATCCCATTCTGTATGCAATGAGAGAAGTGCTCCGCCTCGGCCTGGAAGTGCGAGGGGTCGCGCGCCGGATTGGGCTCATCCAATTGCGTCCCGCCAAAGTTGGCGCGCAGGTGCAGGCCTTCGTACACAAAGGCCTGGTCCACTTCGAGCCATCCCTTTGACCCATGCACACGGAAGAACCCATCCATGGGCGCGCCATACGTTGTATTGCAGCTCGCCACAATGCCCGAGGGAAACTTCATCGTCCAGGAAACATTCTCTTCTACTTCGTTGAACCGCCCGTCATGGTCCATCACCGAAGCATAGGCAGCGATGTCCTGCGGCTCTTCGCCGGTCAGATAACGGCACGCATTCAACGAATAAATCCCGACATCGTACAAGGGACCGCCGCCGGCCAACGTCTTGCTGAGTCGCCATTCGCCGGGTTGGATGTTGAAACCGAACGAGCTCTCAATTGCCTGCACCTGGCCGAGCGCGCCATCGCGAATCAGCTTGACCGCCTTCAGATTGGTCGGCTCATAGTGGCAGCGGTAGGCGATCATCAGCTTCACGTTGGCCGCCTTGCAGCCCGCAATCATCGATTCGCAATCGGCCACGCTTGTCGCCATCGGCTTTTCGCACAGCACATGCTTGCCGGCCTTGGCTGCGCGATTGGTGTACTCGGCATGCATGGAGTTGGGCAATGCTACATATACCGCATCGACAGCCTTGTTCTCCGCAATGCGATCAAAATTCTCGTAGCTGTAGATCGAACTGGTCGGAATACCATACTCCGCCGCAATCTTCTCGGCCTTGTCGCGGTGGCCACTGACCAGCGCAGTGATCTGGGAGTTGGAGGTGTTGCGCGAACCCGGCATAAAGTGCCCTGCAATGCGGCCCAGCCCGATCACTGCGTAACCCGTCTTCTTCTCGTTCGTCTGCGCGCGGAGCGAAGGTGCGAAACGGGCAGCCAATCCCAGCGCGCCCAGCCTAGTAAAGTCTCTTCGAGTCAGATCCATAGTTGAGGAACTCTCTTTCTTCGATTGCGTTCGAAGTGATTGAGCGGTAGCGCAGAGGCGTCCACCGTTATTTCTAGGACAAGCGACGGCCCTGGAGGGGAAACCGCCCGCATCCACTATAAATCGGCTTTCCCGAGAAGAGACAAGCTCAACGATGGCGAGCGGGCTTCTTTGTCACCGTAATGAGCCTTCCGGTCACAGCATATTTGCGGTGCTCGACCGGCGAAGAGAGCACAAGGCTCGTTACGGGATTGCCATACGGCAGCAGCGCTTCGATCAGCGCCTCTAGATTGGCCATGCTCGTAGTCGTCACCTTCAGCAGAAAGTCGTCGCCGCCCGTCAGGTGATGGCATTCGCGCACCTCCTCCAGAGTTTGCACGTACTCCAGCAAGCGGTGATAATTCTGGCCTCCGCAACTCATGCGGATGAATGCCATCACTTCAAGGCCGAGCGCCTCGCGGTCAATCTGAATGGTGTAGCCACGCAGGATGCCCAACTCCTCCATTTGCTTCAGCCGCTCTGCTGTTGCAGTTGGTGAAAGTCCGATGCGCCGTCCCAGCTCAGCAACGCTCAGACGCGCATTCACTTGTAGTTCGTCCAGTAGTCTTCGCCCATGATTATCCAGTAGTGTAGTGGAATCCATCGTCATTATATTCAAGTATAGTCGATTACAAATTGTCGGAGCCATACAACCGTTGATCTAATCTGTACCGCAAACTCCCTTCCCGCCTAACATCGGGATCATGGACACTGTGGTTCTTGACGGCCAGCCGCTCAAGTTAGCCGAGATCGAAGCTGTCTCACTCGCAGCCTGCCCGGTCACGATAGCCCTCGCTGCTCTCGAACGGGTGGCCCAAAGCAGAGCATTGATCGAGGAGATTTTGGCGGCCGGGCAGACGGTCTATGGCGTCAACACGGGCTTTGGCAAGCTATCGGACGTGCGCATTCCTCCGGAAAAGCTCGCCGAGTTGCAATTCAATCTCGTACGCAGCCATGCCGGCGGAGTGGGCTCGCCACTTTCTGAGGGCGAATCACGCGCCATACTCCTGCTGCGCGCCAATGTGCTCGCCAAGGGATTCAGCGGCGTTCGCCCTGCGCTCCTCGAACTGTTGGTGTCCCTGCTCAATGCCGGCGTGCATCCAGTGATCCCTGAAAAAGGTTCTGTCGGCGCAAGCGGTGACCTCGCCCCATTGGCGCACCTCGCGCTCGTCGTCATCGGAGAAGGTGAAGCCTTCTATCGCGGTGAGCGCATACCCGGCGGCGAAGCCCTACGACGCGCAGGATTGCAGCCGATGCAACTCGCGGCGAAAGAGGGCCTGGCCCTGCTCAACGGCACCCAGGCTATGACAGCTGTTGGCGCGCTGGCCGTGGCGCGCGCCCGCCGCGTAACACAACTGGCCGATCTGGCCGGCGCCATGTCGTTGGAGGCGCTGATGGGCACGCCAGCCGCCTTCGATCCACGCATTCACGCGGCGCGGCCCCATGCCGGCCAGATCGCCTCAGCCGCTCACCTCGTCCGCCTCCTCGCTGACTCCGAGATTCGCGAGTCGCATCGCGAGCACGACAAGCGGGTACAGGACGCCTACTGCCTCCGCTGCATGCCGCAGGTGCACGGGGCGGTGCGCGATGTATTGGCTCACGTGGCGAGCGTGCTGGAGATTGAAGCTGGCTCCGCTACCGACAATCCCCTGATATTTCCAGAGCTCTCATCTGAATCACAAAATCGTGAGGCGGTCCTTTCGGGCGGGAATTTTCATGGCGCCCCGCTGGCCTACGCCTTCGATTACGCGGCACTGGCGCTGACTGACCTGGCGAGCATTACAGAGCGGCGCATTGACCGCCTGCTTAATCCTGACATCAACGAAGGGCTGCCCGCATTTCTTTCGCCCGATCCGGGCCTTTCGTCCGGCTTCATGATGGCGCAGATCGTCGCGGCCGCGCTCATCAGCGAGTGCCAGGTGCTCTCGCATCCCGCGTCCACGGGCAACATTCCCACCGACGGAGGCAAAGAGGATCATGTCTCCATGGGTATGACGGGGGCCCTCAAACTGCGCCAGATCGTAGAGCACGCCGAGCGAGTTGTGGCCATCGAGTTGATGTGCGCGGCGCAAGGCGTGGAGTTCCGCAATCCCCTCAGGCCCAGTCGCGAGATCGAGCGTGCTCACGCCGCGGTGCGTGCCATTGTTCTGCATCTCGACAAAGACCGCACTCTCGCGCCCGATATGAATGCGCTCGCTGCGGCCGTGAGGGAAGGGAAGTTCGACGCCTGGTGTCAGTAGGGGCGGAGCGCTCTTGCATAACAGGCACTCACCTCGACTTTGGCATGTACCATGAAAGCAACTGCAGGAGGGTACGCCGCCGTGAAGCTTTACCGCACCGCTGCCGGATGTTTCGTTGAAGAAGACAGCCAATACTACTCCCTCAGCGGGCTCACGCTCGATTCACTCCTGGCACGCGAAGACCTGGCAACGTTTCTATCCAGCCGCATCGCCAACCAATCGCCGTCGTCGGAGATCCATGCGTCGGAGCTGCTCGCACCCATCGGCCAGCAGGAAGTCTGGGCCGCCGGAGTCACTTATTTCCGCAGCCGCGGCGCACGCATGGAAGAAGCCAAGGACGCCGGCGGAGGAAGCTTCTACGACCGCGTTTATTCAGCGGAGCGGCCCGAGCTCTTCTTCAAATCCACGGCCAGCCGCACCGTGGGCACCGGTGGCAAGGTGAGAATTCGCGCCGATGCCCACTGGTCCGTGCCGGAACCCGAGTTGACGCTGGTGGTGAGCCCGGGAGGCAAAATCACTGGCTATACCATCGGCAACGATATGAGTTCGCGCGACATCGAAGGCGAAAACCCTCTCTACCTGCCGCAAGCCAAGGTGTACAACGGGAGTTGCGCTCTCGGCCCGGGTATTCTGGTCAGCCAGGGTCCTTTGCCGCATTCGACAGAAATCTCCATCGAAATTCTCCGTCATGGCAGGATCGAATTCTCGGGCTCGGTTGCCCTCACCGAATTGAAACGCGACCCGAAGACGCTGGTCGAGTATCTGCTCCGCGACAATGCATTCCCCGACGGATGTTTCCTGATGACCGGCACCGGCATTGTGCCGCCTAGTTCGTTTTCCCTGGCTAGCGGCGATCGAATCCGCATCACCATCGAGCCCATCGGCACGCTGGAAAACGAAGTGGCGTGACGGACCCCCGGGTCAAATCCTAGGTCAGGTGCTTTTTCAAAAATGCCAGCGCCCGCTTGCGAGCCAGGGCGGAGGCTTCCGGGTTATAGCTTGCCCGCATATCGCAGTTGAAGCCGTGTCCCGCGCCGTCATACCAGTGAATCTCCACGTCGGGATGCGCGACATGCACCTTTTCCACCTGTTCGGCCGGAATATGCGTATCGAGCTTGCCAAAATGAAGCTCCACCGGCACCTTGGGCGTTTCTGCCGCATAGTTGCCGATGCGCCCGGCATAGTACCCCACGGCCGCATCGGGATGAAGACGTGCTGCACTGAGCCACGCCAGCAGCCCGCCCAGGCAGTAGCCAATCACGCCCGATTTCTTGCCGGTCTCTTCGCGCACGTAGGTCAGCGCTGCATTTACATCCACCAGTGCTTCGTCGAGGTCGATCTTCTGCATCAGCGCCATTCCTTTTTGCGCGTCGGCGCCTTCGTAGGTCAGGTCGACGCCTTTCTCCACGCGATCAAAAAGCGCCGGAGCCGCCACCAGGAATCCATCTCTTGCATACCCGTCGGACACCGACCGAATGTGCCGGTTTACGCCAAAAATCTCTTGGATCACCACCAGCCCGGCAATCGGTTCACCCTTCGGTCTTGCAACATATAAATCAAGCTCGTGGCCGTCGGTGGCCTTTGTGATTACCGTCTCACCCATGCCTTCACCTCTGCACTGAATTTGGAATTCGATCGCCTGCGCTTCCTGTGCTTAGATGCGTTATTGGGCATCGCGCACACAGCGAAATCCGACTCCTCCCGACCGGTCATAAGAGGGCGCCATCAACAGCACCTTGCTGTGCTCATCATTGCGATAGGCCTGCGGAAAGTACCAGATTGAGCCTTGCGGCTGGTAATACTCGCCGCCGCGCACAATCGCTGCGCGCGTGTGTTCGTCGGTGTACTCGTCGGTCCATTGCCACACATTGCCCACCATGTCCATCACGCCAAACGGACTTGCGCCTTGAAGATGCGCATCGACCGCGTCGGGGCCGCGTATCATGCGCCCCGTGTCGAGTGTCGGCACGTCAGCCGGCTGCCATTCAAAGCCCCACGGATATAGCCGCTCATCGGTTCCTTGCGCGGCAAGTTGCCACTCCCACTCGTGGGGCAGGCGCTTGCCCGCCCAACTTGCGTAGGCCCGCGCATCCTCCAGCGAAACCCATGTGACCGGCCGCTTCTCCCAACCCTGAGGGTATGTTCCGCTTTTCCAGTCGCGCAAAAAGTTGTGCGCATCCTTCGGCGCATAGTGCGATGCGTCGAGGAACTGCTTGAACTGCGCATTGGTCACGGGAAACTTATCGATAAAGAACGGCTTGATCTCCATCTTGTGTTCGTGAAAGCGCCGTGGCGAATCTTCCCATGGATATTGCACATCCACTCCCGGATCGGCGCCGCCCTCGATCTCCGTTCCATGCACTGTGAACACAAAATCGCCACCCGGAATCCTCACCGTACCTTCCGGCGCGGCAGCGGCAGGCGTCGTCGGTGCAATCTCCACAATCCTCTGCGGCAGCGCCTTCCACTCATGAGAAAACTGAGCGAGCGGAACCGCCGTCATCGTCGCCATACGTCCCATCAACGCCTTGATCGCCGCGCTGGGCTCGCCGTGCGTGGCGAGAATTGCGCCGTATCCCTGGGCCTCAACATTGAAACTCAACACGGCAAACGACCCTTGGGATGCAGGCAGTACATCCGGCTTCAACTCCACGCCGTGATAGAGGTCGAAGTAGCGCATCCCCGGCACATACGGCACGTCCATTTGCCGCCCGCCCACGTCGTATGCGGAGCGGTTCACAATCGTCCACACCGTCTCATTCTGCAGCGGCCAGCGGCTGGTATACACGCCGTAGTTGTGCATGGGATAGAGCGGTTCCCACTGTGCGCTTACCAGGAACGGAGCGACGCCGCGCTCGATGGTTGCCATCCGCCGCGTGGCTTCGGCATCGCGCGGGGTGATTCCGTTCCAGATACCCCAGATATTTTCCCAGCTCTCCCAGCCCTCGCCGTTGAAGAAAGCGAATTGCAGGTCGTTGGTCTTATCCAGCTCCCACCGGTCACTGATGTTGGCCATGTGGCGCGTCTCAAGCCACTTGTAGCGGTCCACCATGGGGATGGGTTGAAATGTGTATTGCCCCCAGGTCATCACGTTCCAGCTCAGCGCTTCATCGCTGGGGCTTCCCTCCGGCTCAAATGCCAGCGGGTGCGCGATCTTGTCCGCGGCCAGCGAGAATCCCAGCGGCACGCCATCCTGCGTATCGCCATTGATCCCGTCAGCGTCGATCTGCTTCATCAGCGCGGCAATCGCTTCGGGCCAGGGCTGCGCCGGTTCATGCGTCCCTTCATCCCACATCATCATCGGGAAGAGCACGCGTACACCACGGTGATGGAAATCGGCGACCATCTGCCGCACGCCCTCCACGCCACCCGGCATGGACTCGACCATCTCCAGTTGATTGCGATCGTCGATACCCATGTTGGGATAAGTGGCCCAAACCAGCACTGCATCAATGCCCCCATAGCGCTTATCCAGGTCGTCGAGATAGCGATCCACTGTGTAGCGCCCGGCTACCGGGTCGTAAAAGTAGCGGTCCTGCACCATCATCTGCGGCTGAATAAAGCTCGACTGGGTCCAGTGAAGCGCCGGCATTTCATAGCGCGAGGCATCATAAATGGTGCGAATGCGGCGCTCCGTGCGCCAATGCTGCAGATCGGCGAGCCAGTGCTCATGAGTGAATGGCGGGCAAATCAATTGGGAACCCTCCCATGCATTGCGCAGGCTCATGCATCCCGGCGGAGGGATCTGCTGCCCTCTGGCGGGAAACTGAGTATCCTGCGCCACGGCATTCAGGGTGAAAGCTGCAACCAGGATTCCAAGGGAGATTGTGCAACGCATCAGGCTTGTCGACTCCACGATTAAGACAATGTTGAACAGCGTTGGGATGCAACTGGAGCTTAGCGGTTTTGAGCGAGAAACGCATCCAAGTCAGCCCGGGAGGGCATGGAATCTTGTGCCCCTGGCCGTGTCGCGGAAATGGCCGCAGCAGCATTGGCAAACCGCGCCGCAGCCCACGGATCGCGCCCCTCGAGCAGCGCTACCGCAAACGCTCCGTTGAAGCAATCACCCGCTCCCACCGTATCCACAGCTTTGACTGAGAAAGCCGGCACCCACGCGGCTTTGCCTCCGGCGACGGCTACATATGCACCGTCGGCCCCGCGTTTCAGCACGACGCCTTTCAGCCCCCGCGCAAGCAGCTCCTGCGCCGCGGTCTCCGGCTCCAGCCCGTCTTCAAGATAAAACGCCGCCTCAGTCTCGTTGGGCGTAAACCATGTTACCCGGCTCCAAACTTCGTCAGGCAACGGCGCCGCGGGGGCAGGATCGAGCATCACCGGCACACCTGCCTCCACGCAGATGGCGAGCGTCTGCGGAAGTGTCTCCAACGGCAGTTCCAATTGGCACAGCACCATGCCGGCCGAGCGAATCAAATCTGCATGCCTGTCGATGTATGCGGAGTCAACCTTGCCGTTTGCACCCGGCACAACAACGATGCTGTTTTCGCCGCTATCCGAAACCAGAATTGGCGCGACTCCCGACGGTCCATCCATACGCCCTACCGCCTCGGTACGCACGCCTGCCCTCGTCAAATTGCCGATCAGCGAGTCGCCGAAGACATCCGCGCCGACCGCTCCCACCATTTCGACCCCGTACCCAAGCCGCGCCACGGCCACGGCCTGATTCGCGCCTTTGCCGCCCGGAGTGGTGGTGAAACCCTTTCCGATCAAAGTCTGCCCGGCGACAGGAATCTGCGGAGTCCGTGCAACGAGGTCCATGTTGATGCTGCCGACCACTACAATCGGCTTTCGCACGTCACTCATCATCCCCACCCTCAATACAGCGGAGCCAGCGCCACCGCGGTCAACCCCAGCGCGAAAAAGAGGAACATCAATCCCAGCAGCAGCCGCGCCGACCGCGGAGCGCCCGCGAATTCATGCCAGACAAAGACCCCCCAGCACGCCGAAATCATTGTGGCTCCCTGGCCGATAGAGTAAGAGACCGCCGGCCCCACAAGGTGCGCACCCGAAGCCACAAAGTTTGCCACCGCTCCGGTACACCAGACGGCTCCGCCCAGTACGCCCGCCACGTGCCAGCCCAGGGGCGCCCGCCAGTAATCAGCGCCAACGACGGGCGGTTTTCCGTCCAGCGGCTTGGCCATCAACAGCAGGTTTGCCGGCACCGTGGAAAGCAGCACGCCGACTGCGAAGAAGAACGAAATGGCGTAAGGTCCGGGCGCGGGAGTTGCAGGCGCGCCTTTCATCGCGTGGGCAACCAGCGGGTAGAAACTCCCCATCAACAGCCCGGCGATCAGGCTCAACACGATGCCGCGCGTGGTTGTCGCCTTTGCGGATGCCTCCCGTTTGCGATAAGCCGCAGCGTCCGTCACAATGGCCAGCGCGACCAATGCCACGCCGCCGAACAGTAGCACTGGATTGGCGGCTGGCGACACCAGGTAGCTTGAAACCGACCCTACAATTAGTGCCAGCCCGATTCCTACCGGGAACGCAACGGCCAGCCCAGCAACGTCGATCGCCGCCACCAGTAGCAGATTCGCCACGTTAAAGACCATGCCTCCAGCGGCAGCCCACAGCGCCGCATGGAGCGGAGACTGCACAATGTCGGCGAGAAAGGGTAAACCAGTCTTGCCGCTGCTGCCTGCAGTGAGCCCGAGGACCACCGCTCCCAGCATCAATCCAATCGCATAATCCCAGTAAAAAAGCTGGAATCGAAAGCGCGGGCACAGCTTCAATGTGTTGGCCCACGAGCCCCAGCACAACATGCTCAGCAGCATCAAGAAGAGCGCTGCCTGGTACGTTTCAGGAAGAAACATCGTACCCCCGAATGCGAATCAATATGAAAGACGAACCATAGCGCTTTATCCCTCGTAGGGGCAAATCTAGAGATCGCCGTCGGCACGCCGCACCTACACCGCTGCATTCGATATTGAGGGGCCGCATTGGGATAATGCATCCAGCGAACGTAGTTTTGATCTTGCTGCCGAGTGCTGTTTTTGCGGCGCAGTCCCGTCAAGATACGGCGCCGAAACTGCTTGACTGCAAAGACCGTCGAGTGTAATGTGATGCCACTTATCGTTTGACCGGGGGTCACCGCGACGTCGGTGAAGGGGTGAGATATGTCTAACGCTCATGGTGCAGATTCTGATAATGTGCCAACGCCAAACTCAAGTAGCGGACGGGCGAATCCTACTCCGCTCGATGCGGTTTTCATCGTAGGCAGTGCGGTTACGTTGCTGCTTTTTCTCCTGTGGATTCTTTATGGAGGCGGCCAACAGTTCTCCAATGCTCCTCCATTCCTGCTTGACATGGTGAAAAGCACAACCGCCAAACTGTCTCTCGCCGGTGGAAGTGCGGGAGCGTTACTGCTCAGGAAGTTTGTCGACAAGAGCCCTGCTCCCAACTACCTGATATGGATTCCTTCCTTCATGGGCGTCCTTATCGTTGGTTTGTTTGTTCTCGGCAAAGTGATGCCGGCGGCTTCAATCCAAACGTCGGTAAATGCGATCAGGGCAAACGTCAGCATGAGCCTTGACAGGCAACTGGATGAGTTTGTGCCGTTGCGCAAAAAATACAATTTGCCGGACTTCAGTCTTTGGGAGTCGTCTCCAAGTCCTGGGGTCGATCCGCATGGCGTGTATTACAATCCCAGCGTTGATCCGAACTACCCCTACAGAGACACGCTGAGCATCAAGCAAGATCAGAAGACGATGGCTTACGTGAAACTCAACCCGGCTGCCAGCGACACGACGGGCAGCGACTTGAAATATAACTACTCCATCTGCTTGAACCCCGCAGCGGCCTGGTTTGGGCACGCCGACAATGCGCGGATCATGCTGGACTGCGTGAAGGAAGTTTGCAGTCCTGCAAAGAATGCAGATCATCAGTATCTGGCCGCGTGTGACGCAAATGCGCGAAACACAGATGGGCTGATTCCGGTTGTGTATGCAGACGAGAAGGACGACGCAACGCGTGAGCGAGGATGGGATGTGCCGACGGTTCAAACGCTGCAAAGCATGACCGATCGCGAGCGGGTGGGCTATACGCTTTTCGATGTCAGCTTTACACCCGAGGGCAAAACGGCCGAGGCGGATCGGTACTATTTTGCACTGCGCGTAAATGATCAGCCGATTTACATTGGCGGTTTGTCACCGGGACTTACAAAGGAGCAGTTACACCAGGGCGTTCCAAATCATATCTCGTTTGGGCTTGAGAACCTGAACTTTACGGGAGAATACGACGGATATGAGAAGTTGGCACTGAGAGTCTATTTTCTGAAGCAGGATACGGTGTTGTATTACCAGGATCTGAACCGCGAATATATCGCTCTGCGCGACGCCGCACCGATTGCGCCGCTTCAAACCGCAGCAGGCACATTTCAATGGACGGGCAAGTACATAAAGCCGATGAATGAGAACAAGTACGAGATATTGCTCTCCTCGGCAGACTGTGGAGACCCGCCACAAAAGCAATGTGTCGACCGGGCTGTGAACGCCAAACGGCAGTTCGATAAGATGGGCATGAAGATGGATGATAAGGGCGTAGTGATGGTGGTACGGCCTCCACTGCGTAAGCCTCCGGCCTTCGGACTGGCGCTTGGCGTGGTACAGCCAACCAGCCAGGTGCAATTCACTTTCAATGCGGCAGAGGCGCATCAACTGTGCAGCTGGGCTTTGGGGCAGACCGATCAAAACAGAATGCGCTACCTCATTAAGAAGGACCTAAGGATCTACGAGGTAGCCACGAGAGGGTATAGTCCTTGCAGTTGAATGTATGAATTCAAAACCTGCGGTGGTTATCGTTATGGGCGCTGCTGTCTGGGAAGGCGGCCGAGCCAGCAACGCCATGCGGCGCCGCATTGACGGGGCGTTGCTCAGCGCCCGGGGAATTCACGACGTTCTCTTCCTGGTAAGCGGAGGAGTAGGAAAATATCCACCCTCTGAAGCAAAAGTCATGGCTAAGCTGCTGCAAGATGCAGGTATTGCGGCAGATCAAATTCTGCTTGACGATCGATCGACCGATACCCTTGAATCTGTCCGCAACTGCACCAGGATTCTGCGTTCATTGCCGGGGTTTGGCGACGTTATCGTCTGCTCGGATATCTATCACATCCCGCGCTGTCGATGGCTTTTCAAGTTACTCGGAGTATCTACACTGCCTGGGAAGGTCGCCAGTGGACGATCGCAAAACAAGGCTTCGCGCTGGGTTTATTACTATCTGCGTGAGATTGTCGCGTTGCCGTGGGACACGTTGCTGGTGTGTGTTCCCACTGCAAGCTGATTACTGACTTGGCCGTGATTGCTTCTTCAAGTAGCGGGGCTGCAGAGTGCCGCGTGATACGGCACTCGCAGGAAGCAATCATGACTGGCGAGCCGCTTTCAACGCCTCGGTCAGAGCCGGCACTACTTCGAACAGGTCGCCCACAATGCCGTAATCCGCCACCTCAAAAATGGGCGCCTCGGGGTCCTTGTTGATTGCGACCACGCACTGCGAGCCCTTCATCCCCACCAGATGCTGGATCGCTCCCGAGATACCTACAGCAAGATAAAGCTTGGGCGAAACGGTTTGTCCCGAACTGCCCACTTGCCGCTCGATCGGCAGCCAGCCGTTATCGCAGATAGGCCGCGAGGCAGCCAGTTCCGCGCCCAAAGCGGCAGCCAGTTCTTGCACCAGCGGCAGGTTCTCCGCGTCTTTGATGCCGCGTCCCACGCTCACGATGAATTGTGCCGAGCCTAGATCCACCGTCTGCGCGGAGCCGCGGAATGGCTCGCCGGGTTTGGTGCGAATCTGCGCTGCATCGAGGGTTGGCGTGAACGTCTCAACGGCCGCAGCGCCGGCCACTGCCTTCTCCGCGCGAAACGCCCCCGACTGCACAGAAACAAGGCACGGGCCCGACCCGGTATGGCGATATTCGCCATTCAACCGCCCCTGCATTAATTGCCGCGTAAACACCGGGACCCCCGCGGACGGGTCTTTGTCCGTGGGGTGGAACACCGGCCCCTCGCCAATGGCAACCACATCGCCAATCAGCACCTCGCCCATCCGTGCTGCCAGCGCCGGAGCGTAATCACGCACCTGGTACGTGTGGGGAAACACGACGTACTCCGGCTGCTCTTTTTCAATGAACTGCTGCAGAGCCACCGTGAAGCCGTCGCTGGTGTAAGCGGCGAGTAGCGGGTGCTCGAGCCGTACAACCTTTCCGAGCGACTTTGCCGCAGCGTCCGTTGCCAGCGACTCCGTCTGCACGCCAGGCAACACCGCATTTACTGTCAGTCCCAAGAGGGAACCCAGTTGCTGCGCAGCCGCCACTGCTTCCCAACTGATGCGGCTCATGCGGCCGCCCCGCTCTTCCAACACCACCCATACGCCGCTCATAGCACGCGCACCTCGAACTTTAGTCTCTCCACCAGCGCTGTCGCTGCTTCCTTCGGCGAGCCGTTCAATATCTGTGTGGATTTCTGTTTCTGTGGCAATGAAATGTGTTCAAGCGCCACCACAGGCGGCGCCTCGTCGCCCAGGTCCCCCGGCGAGACACGGCGCATCTCTTTCGTCTTGGCACGCTTGATACCCATCAGCGTCGCATAGCGTAGCTTGTTGCCGCCTGATTGAATGGTGAGAACCGCGGGCAGCGGCAATTCGATGTTTTGGAACCAGCCTTCTTCCAATTCGCGTTTAACCGTGAGCCCGCTGTCGGTCTTCTCCACATGCAGGATGAGCGAAGAATGCGGCAAGCCCAGCAGTTCGGCCATAATCACACCCGTCTGCCCGTATCCCAGATCGTCCGACTGCAACCCCGTGAGCACGAGATCGGGATTCTCCGGCTTTACTGCCGCGGCCAGCAGCCGCGCAACCCCAAGCGCATCGCGCTGTCCCAGGTCGTCGGAATCAATATGGATCGCGCGATCGGCCCCCTTGGCCAGCGCCTCGCGAATCGTCGATCCCACGCGCTCCGGCCCGGCGCTCACCACCACCACTTCGCCGCCGTGCTTCTCCTTAAGCTGCAGCGCCTCTTCAAGCGCATAGGCATCCGAATCGTTCAGCGCCCAATGAATGTCGGCTTCTTCAATCCATTTGGCGGACGAGTCAATGTGGACCTGCGCATCCCGCTCCGGCACTTGTTTGATCGCAACAATGATTTTCATAATTCAAAACTCACAAACATCCTAATTGGCTGAGCCCTTTGGCAATCCCCGCGCCGTCAACTGCGCAATGTCCAGCAGCTGCGGCGCTCCATCGCCCTTCGTCGCCAGCGCATCCCGAAACATCGTGTTGCAGAAAGGACATGCAGTTCCCACAGTGGAAGCGCCGGTCGCTACCAGCTCGGCTGCGCGCACGTGGCTCACTCGTTCCCCCGTCTCTTCGCCCAAAAAAGCCAGCCCTCCACCCGCCCCGCAACAGAAACTCCGCTCATGCGACCGCGGCGCCTCCACCAATGTGCCCGCCATCTCCACCACCTGGCGCGGCTCCTTGTACACATTGCGATAGCGACCCAGGTAGCATGGATCGTGGAAGACGATGCTCTCCCCGTTCTTCTGCTTCGGCAGCTTGTCCGCGAACCGCGCCATAAACTCACTATGATGCTCAATCTCAGGCGGCGGGCCAAACTCCTTCCAATCCTCCTGAATCGTGCGCACGCAATGAGGGCAGATCGAGACAATCTTCTTCACCTTGTTCTGCGCCAGCATCTCAAGATTCGACTCCGCCAGCTGCTGGAAGAGCAGGTCATTCCCCAGCCTACGCACCGGGTCGCCGGTACATTTTTCCTTTCGCAGCACGCCGTAGCTTGCGCCGAGAAAATTCATCACCCGCGCAAAATCGGCAATAATCTCGCGGCCCTTGGGGTCGTAGCCGCCCATGCAGCCCAGCCAGAGACAATACTCCTGTGTCCCGTCGAAAATCGGCAGCGCCTGTTTCTGGATGAACTTGTCACGGTCCGTGGTGCTCAGACCCAGCGCATTCGAGCCGCGCTCCAGTGAAAGAAAAAGCTTGCCGCCGTGATCGTCCTCCCATGTGCCGGTATTCACAGCACCCCGTCGCAGTCCTATCAGAATGGGCAGGTGCTCGATCCCGACCGGGCATTGAAACTCGCACGAACCGCACGTCGTGCATTGAAACACCGCCTCCTGGCTGTTGTACTTGCCCAGCAACGGTTCCGCCGAGCCGGGGCCGGCATCGTTCAAATAGGCGCGCACGCCGAGAATGATTTCCTTGGGGTTCAACAGCTTTCCCGTGTTCGTGGCTGGGCAATGCTCGCTGCAGCGCCCGCACTCCACGCACGAATAGGCCTGCAAACTCACCAACTGCGTCAGGTCCGTGCCGGCTACGATCCCAAAGTCCTCGTCACCGCGCAGCGGCGGAATGCGGCTGAAGCCCCCGCGCGATAGAAAAACCGTGGCGGGGCTCAACACCAGGTGCAGGTGTTTCGTGTGCGGAATGATGGGAAGAAAAATTAGCAAGGTCAGCGTGTGCATCCACCACAAGGCGCGCGCCGAAACGCTCGTATCCGTGACAAAGAACGACGCCAGATACGTCGCCATCAGCATAAAAATCAGCAGCGCAACAAATCCCGATTCCCACGAGAGCTTTTCGCCGAGCCAGCTCGGCCGCACGATAAACCGCCGGATAAAGAGCCCCAGGATCCCCACCGCGCAGGCCACGGCAAACAAAGCCGCGAAGTTGAAATACCACCTCCCAAATGCTCCCGCAGGGTCAAGGAAACCCGCCCCGAGTCCCACAGCGCAGTGGTTCAGCGTGACCAGGGCAAATGCGCAGAATCCCCAAAACACAAACGCGTGCGCCAAGCCCGGCAATGGCCGTTGGCGGATGACTTTTGCCTGGCACATCACCTCCCAGACAAAGTCCCACACCCGCTTGCCGATGGGGAAGAGGTGGAAATCCGGATCCTTTTTCGATTTGAGAATTCTATCGCCGATGGGCCCGAAGCGCCGCCAGAACAGCGCGCCCGACGTCACCAGCAAAGCCCCAAAGAGAGCCTTTTCCCAAATGGAAAAGTGCAGCGGCTCAGCGAGCGTCAAGGTCATACCGAACTCACAATACACGATTCCGGCCGGATCCGTCGTGCCCCCATGCAATACCGCTAGCAGGTTGAAACATGGCTAACTCCGCGAACGCGCTATCACACGTGAAGTGTCGCGAACGCCGCTAGCTTTCCCACGTTTTGTCCTTTGAATGGCAAAGCTGTTCCAGGTTGCACTCCTTGCACTTCGGCTTGCGCGCAATGCACACCTGCCGCCCATGATGGATCACCTGGTGAGAGAAGCTGACCCAGCGGTCCTGCGGCAGCACCTTCATCAACTCCTGCTCCACCTTTTGCGGCGTATCCCCCTTGGCGAGCCCCAGGCGGCGCGACACGCGGAAGACATGCGTGTCCACGACCACGCCTTCTGCCTTGCCGAACGAAACGCCCAGCACCACGTTGGCCGTCTTGCGCGCCGCGCCGGGAACCGTGATTAGTTCCGCCAGCGTCTCGGGAACCTTGCCGCCAAATTCTTCTGTAATCTTCTTTGCCGCGCCCTGAATCGACTTCGCCTTATTGCGAAAGAACCCCGTGGTGCGGATGAGAGCTTCAAGCTCGGGCAGGGAAGCCTTGGCCATCGCCGCCGGGGTAGGGAATAGCTTTAACAGCTCGGGCGTCACCATGTTCACGCGCACGTCGGTGCACTGAGCCGACAAGATCGTTGCCACCAGTAGCTCCCATGGCGTGCGATGGACCAGTGCACAGACGGCATTCGGATACGCCTCATCCAGTGCCTTGAGAATGGCTGCAATGCGCTCCGGCGCCAGGTCGCCGCGTGACGAAGAGGGTTTTGCCGCGGGCCGTGTTTTGGCAGGTGCATTGCGAAGAGAGGGCGTCGATGTCTTTTTTGCCGCAGTCTTTGTTGTTGCTGGCTTGGATTGCTTCATGTGCATCAGTCCTGATCTCAACGGCGGCTCTACAGATTTCCGCTCAGCCAACTTCCAAACTTCTCCACCGGCAGCCTTACCCCGATAAAGAACTGCCCAAACAGCGCATACACAGCGCTGACTTCATCAAACCGCATCTCGTAGATCAGCTTCTTGAAAACCACCGGGTCCTCGGCAAACAGGTCCACGCCCCATTCCCAGTCGTCCATCCCAATAGACCCGGAGATGATCTGCTTCACCACGTCGCCGTACCGCCGCCCGATCAACCCGTGCAGGTGCATCATGCGCTGCCGCTCGGCAAAGGGCACGCTGTACCAGTTCACGTGCTCGCCGCGTTTGCGGTCCATGGGATAAAAGCACATGTACTTCGCTTCCGGCACCGCAGGGAAGAGACGTGGCTTCATCGCCTCCGCGCCGCGTTGCAGCGAGGCGGCGATCTCCGCATTCCACTCCGGCGAGTACGCTTCAAATCCCTTTGCAGCCGCCGCCTCATAGGTCTTGCGGCTCGATTCGTACAATCCCAGTTCGACCACCGAAACGTAAGAATGACGCAACTCCATGTAGTCGTACAACTCAGTCTGCACCAGATCCAATTCCACCTGGTTCAGCGCCTCCAGCGATTCGCGAAAATGCACCAGGATCAGATCGCCCTTGTGCCCCAGTTGCGAATAGAGCGCCGTCCGCACCGGTGCGTCCGTACTGTTTCGTTCCAGCTCTTTCAACGCAGCCGTCGCTTCACCCGCAATGCGCTCGCGTACCCCGGCCGGGCAGGCCCGCCATGCCTTCCAGTCGAAACGGAAAAACTGATGCAGCAGGCTTGAACCTTCAAGAGTCAATGGGACTGGGGGAAAATCGGCCAACGGAGCCACCTCGAACCTTCCTTGCAACAACCCTCATCCTAGCAAACGGAGCAGCGACAACCGTCTGGCCGGGCCAATGAACTCCGGAGCCAAGAAAGGTGCCGCATCCGACGCCCGGAAAGGCCCCACTGCGGGCCTATATACTTAACGAGGCCCATGAGCGAAAGAATTCTGGCAGTTCTCGTGCAGTTCGTCACGCACGTCATTCAATCGGGCGGTTACGCCGGCATCGTCGCGCTGATGGGCATCGAGTCGGCGTGCATCCCTCTGCCTTCTGAAATCATTATGCCGTTCGCCGGCTACCTGGTTTACCTCGGCCACTTCAACCTGTTCTGGGTCGCAACGGCCGGTGCACTGGGCTGCAATCTGGGCTCTCTCGTCGCATACTGGATCGGCGCCAAAGGCGGGCGTCCGCTGGTCGAGCGTTACGGCAAACTCGTTCTGATGAGCCATCATGATCTCGACCGGATGACCTTCTTCTTTCAGAAGTACGGCTCGGTCACAGTACTGCTGGGCCGTCTGCTCCCCGTGGTTCGCACCTTCATCGCCTTTCCGGCGGGCATCGCGAAAATGCCGCAGCTGCGCTTTCACATCTACACCTTCGTGGGCTCTTGGCCCTGGTGTTATTGCCTCGCCTACGTGGGCATGAAACTGGGCGAACGGTGGCACACCGACCCACGTTTCGAGCAGGCATTTCATCGCTTCCATCTCGTCGTCGAAATCGCGCTCGTCGCGGGGATCGTCTGGTTCATCTGGTCGCACTTAAAACACGGAAGACAACCGGAATCCGCGTGATGCTGGAAAGGCTGAAGGCTCTCTCGCGGGCGTACACTGTGTCGTCTCAGCAAATGCAGTTTTGGATTGATTCAGATCAGCAGTAATCAATGGAAGGATAGGGAAAAACTGATGGGAACTCAGGAACAAGGCAGCCAGAAGTCCGGGGCCCCCGCGGATGGGTCTTCGTCCGTGGGGTGGAAGAGTGCCGATGCATCGAAGGTTGCGCCCGCCACAGGCAAGCTTGGCGTCATGGTCGTCGGCCTGGGCGCCGTGGCCACCACATTCATCGCTGGAGTCGAAGCCGTCCGCCGCGGATTGGCCAAGCCGATCGGCTCGCTCACACAGATGGGAACCATCCGCCTGGGCAAACGCACCGACAACAATTCGCCGCTGGTCAAGGACTTCGTTCCACTGGCCACGCTGGACGACATCGTTTTCACTGGATGGGACATCTTCGAAGACAACGTCTTCGAAGCCGCCTCGCACGCCAAGGTGCTCGACAAGGAAATTCTTGCGCAACTCAAGCCTTATCTCGAAACCGTCAAGCCCCTGCCGGCCGTGTTTGATCAGTACTACGTCAAGCGCCTGCACGGCACGCACGTCAAGACCGGCAAGAATAAGCGGGACCTCGCCGACCAGGTCCGCGCCGATATTCAGGCATTCAAAAAGACCGTCGACCGCGTGGTAATGATCTGGTGCGCGTCCACTGAAATCTTCATCGAGCCCACTCCAGTACATGACAGCATCGAGGCTTTCGAAAAGGGCCTTGAAAACGACGATATCGCCATCGCGCCCTCACAGATCTATGCCTACGCGGCGTTGTCTGAGGGCGTGCCCTTTGCCAACGGAGCGCCGAACCTTACCGTCGACGTGCCGGCCATGATCGATCTCTCCAAGCGCAACTCAGCGCCCATTTGCGGCAAGGATTTCAAGACCGGTCAGACCTTCATGAAGACCGTTCTCGCACCGGCTTTCAAGGCGCGCCTGCTGGGCGTTTCCGGCTGGTACTCCACCAATATCCTGGGCAACCGCGACGGCGAAGTGCTCGACGACCCCGAGTCCTTCAAGACCAAGGAAGAGTCCAAGCTCGGCTCGCTCGAATACATCCTGCAGCCCGATTTATACCCAGACCTCTATAAGGATATTTTTCACAAGGTACGCATTAACTATTACCCGCCACGTGGTGATAACAAAGAGGGTTGGGATAACATCGACATCTTCGGCTGGTTGGGTTACCCAATGCAGATCAAGGTGGATTTCCTCTGCCGCGATTCCATTTTGGCCGCGCCCATTGCGCTCGATCTCGTGTTGTTCCTCGACCTGGCCAAGCGGACTCCGTCGCTGCGCTCCATCGGCATACAAGAGTGGCTGAGCTTCTATCTCAAGTCGCCCCAAACCGCTGCTGGTCTTTATCCTGAGCATGATTTGTTCATCCAGTCCATGAAGCTCAAGAACACCCTACGCCACATCATGGGCGCGGGTCTCATCACCCACCTCGGCCTCGAATACTACGACTAGGCACCTGCTGCGCGGGACCGGGCCGTCCAGGCGGCGCTTTTTTTAGTCTTCGGCAAATCGAAAAGCCCCATCCACAAGGATGGGGCCTTTTAGTGCGGTTCGCCTAACGGTCTCTGACAGTCACCTGCGCGGTGCCCGTGTTATACCCGACGGTCAATGTCACCGCAACCGGATCGGCAACCATATCTGAATCGGCGCCTCGTACAGCTTCCTCCAAGCGGTACGAATTGGCCCCCATCTTGACCAGGATGATTTCGAGCGCTTTTCGTTTGTGAATATCCGTGAACACAAAAGCCCGCTTTCCGACATCGTGAAAACTCCCCGCAGGAACCGTTACGCTGTAACTTCCAATGCTCAGCGTCAGGTCTTGCGTCGCCAAGTCGATGGCTTCGGCTCCGGCTCCTTGAGTGAAGCTCGCGCGCAATTCGAATTCTGAGAAATGTCCGGGGATGACGTCAAGCTTCGCGCTGAATTCAGAGAATGGCACTGCCAGAGCAAGCTTGAACGCAGTGCCTCGCAGCTATAGATTGCCCGCCGAATCCCGTGTCAGGTCGCCGATGGGGAGCGCTCCATCGCCGGAGAGGAAGCTATGCAGCACCGTCTCGTTTCCTGAGGTATCCAACTTGAAGACTGTTCCGTAGCCCATAGAGCCACCGATTGAAGTGGTGCCAAACAGGTTACCGGACCCGTCAAGGGCCAAGCCCCCAGACGGTTCCGCGCCATTGGGAAAATCAGGGTAAGTTCCTATGAAGCTATAGAGGACTGTTTCGTTTCCTGAGGGATCAAGCTTGAAGACGGTTCCATCTCCGAAATTCGTTCCCGTGCAGGAAGCGCCGCCTTCCACTGTCGTGCCGTAGAAGTTGCCCGCTGAGTCCCTGATCAGGTCTCCACCTGATACGCTCCGTCGCTGCAACTGAAACGGTGGAGCACGGTCTCGTTGCCGGAGGGATCAATCTTGAAAATCGTTCCGAAATTCGATGTGCCGCCCAGTGTCGTGGCACCGCAAAGACCTCCCGCTGTATCCCGCATCAAACCAGCTTCGGGAAATGCCCCGTCATCCTCGGCACCGAAGCTATGGAGCACCGTCTCGATTCTGGCAGGATCGATCCTGAACACGACGCCGACGCCCATGGAGTCACCCTCAGATGTAGTTCCGTAGAGGTTGCCGGAAGTGTCGCGAACCAACCCCGCCTCAGGCTGTGCTCCGTCGCTGCCCGAGAAAGAGTGCAGGACGGTGAGAGTCTGCGCATCTACGTGTTGAACACCACGCGCGATGAAGATTGCGGCGACCAAAACGGCTGTGCCCATTCCGGAAGACATTCGCAGCCGCCGAGGGGTGCGGCTTTTCGAGACACGCCCATACTCCTGCGCTCCTGAGACTTGAGCTGCCCTTTTCTTGTCCGCTGCAGGCTTCATCGGAAAATCCTCTATGGCATTCAGGCGTGGAGTCAACACACCATGCACCTTGGTGATTCGGATAGCTCAAATTTGCCAAACGGGATATTAACGTGGATTCTGAGTGATGGGCTTCGTCCCGTTCCCCGCGAGAAAAACCCCTATGGGCAGTGAGAATGGCACTGTCGAGTTAGCGGTGTCAAAAGCTTCTTTACTGCGTGATGAGTTAGGCAATATCCAGGCCGGGTCTGAAATGAGCACGTTGAAGAGGAAATTGGAAAGCGTCCTCATTGTCGCTCAGGTGAGTCGACCTTGGCACAATTGGCTGCGGAGCTCATTGGGAATTTATTTTCTGATACGATTCATCGCTCAGCAGCTTCACACATCTCCCTCCCAAAATGATCTTGGAGTCCACTGCTGCCTTGGCAAAAGGATCTTCGATGTTCTCTGTGTTGATGATCTGGGTCCAACTGTTGCCGCACGGAGAAGCCGGAAGGGTAAATTCCACGCCTTCGGATGCAGCGTTGACGAGGATCAGAAAGCTGTTGTCGATGATCCACCGGCCTTCTTCATCCATCATCTGAAGCGTCTGCCCATTCAGCATCAAAGCAATTGCGCGCGTCCATTCTGCGTTCCATGCCTCGTCTGATACTTCATTTCCATCCGTGTTGAACCATGCGGCATCCTTCACTGTGTAAAGCACGCCGCCTCCGTGCCTGCGCACCTCGCGGTCCTGAAAAAACTTCCGCCGGTGAAGGTTGGGATGCGCGAGTCTCAAATGAACGAGCGTCCTGGTGAAATCGAGCAGTTGTATCCGCCGCTGGTCAAGGTTCCAGTCGTACCAACTTAGCTCGTTATCCTGGCAATAACAGTTGTTGTTGCCTCGCTGTGTTCGGGCTACCTCGTCGCCGCCTGAAATCATCGGCACTCCCTGCGACAGCATCAGGGTCACCAGAAAATTGCGCATTTGGCGCTCTCGCAGTTCCTTGATTTCGGGATCATCGGTTGGACCTTCGACTCCCATATTCCAGGAGTCGTTATTGTCAGTGCCGTCCCGGTTATCTTCCTTGTTGGCTTCATTGTGCTTTTCGTTGTAGCTCACAAGGTCGCATAGCGTGAAGCCATCGTGCGCCGTGATGAAGTTGATGCTCGCATACGGCTTCCGGCCATCAAATTGGTACAGGTCACTTGAACCCGTCAGTCGATACGCAAAATCGGAAAGTTGTCCACCATCGCCTTTCCAGTAACGGCGAACGGTATCGCGATACTTGCCATTCCATTCCGCCCACAGAACTGGAAACTGCCCCACCTGGTACCCTCCTTCGCCCACATCCCATGGTTCCGCGATGAGCTTCACATCTGCCAGGGTAGGGTCCTGATGAATGGTGTCGAAGAAGGAAGAGAGCTTGCTCACATCGTGGAGCTCTCGCGCCAGCGTCGCTGCCAGATCGAAGCGGAACCCGTCGACATGCATCTCCGTGATCCAATAGCGCAAGCTGTCCATGATCATTTTTAAAACCTGGGGATTGCGCACGTTGAGGGTGTTCCCAGTACCGGTATAGTCCATGTAGAAACGCGGGTTGTCAGGAACCAGCCGGTAGTAAGTCGTGTTACAAACTCCCTTCCAGCTCAGAATAGGTCCGAGGGGGTTTCCTTCGCAGGTATGGTTGTACACGACGTCCAGGATGACTTCGATCCCCGCCTTGTGCAGCGCCTTGACCATCTCCTTGAACTCGCGCACCTGGCCGCCTCGGTCGCCGGACGAGCTATAGCGCGTCATAGGCGCGAAATAACCAAGCGTGTTATAGCCCCAATAGTCAGTGAGTCCCTTCTCAACCAGGTGTCCTTCATCAATAAAGTGATGGATCGGGAGAAGCTCGACTGCCGTTACGCCCAGCATCTTCAGGTAGCCAATACTCGACTCATGCGCCAGTCCTGCATAGGTACCGCGCAGCTTCTCGGGAATTGCAGGATTACGAATGCTGAAACCCTCGACATGCATCTCATAAATCACCGAATCTGCGAGGGGAATATTCAATTGTGTATCCCGGCCCCAATTGAATTTGCCATCGATCACAACGGATTTCGGAACCCCGGCTGCGCTGTCCTGAATATCCATCTTCAGGTCGTCTCCTGAAGACGCGTCGAAAGGAAAGATCGGCTGTTTCCAATCCACCTGGCCGAAAATCGCCTGGGCATAAGGGTCAACCAGCAGCTTGTTGTAATTAAATCGATGGCCATGCTCGGGGTCCCATGGTCCGTCAATTCGGTAGCCATAGAGCTGTCCCGGCTTGATGCCGACAATAAAACCATGCCACACAAAGGCTGTGACCTCGCGCAGACTGATGCACTTTGTCTGCTTGCCGTTTCGATCGAAAAGGCACACGTCCACCCGCGTGGCAGCTTCCGAGAAGATGGCGAAATTCGTACCTTTATTGGATGGCGTGGCCCCGAGCGGGAAAGGTTGACCAGGAAGTAGCGTACGTTCCATGGTCCTTCGATGCGGTATTGCGGGATTTTGTTGTATCCAATAGCGATAACCATTAATCCAGCGAGGAGGTTTGGCACGATCCAAAATTGAATGTCGGGATTCCACCTGTTTTTTCAGCAACCGCATGGTCGAGCTTTTCTGTGGCCGCGACCAAATCGCCTGTGCTACCTTACGTGTGCTGATCATCAGACAAGTTTCTGCACACTCCCCGCTCCCAGCAGTGCACTTTTACGAGTCGATGAGGGACTGAATGCAAGCCACAATTGCCACGGATATTCATGAGGTCAAGCATCCGCCAGTAGCTCGCCAGATCGCGGCACCCGCGGCACCGCGCAATGTTGCTGTCGATGCCTATCGCGGCCTTGTGATGTTGCTCATGATGGGCGAAGTCATGAGCTTCGCCAAAGTCGCCCGTGCCTTTCCCAACAGCTGGTTCTGGAGCATCCTTGCCTTCAACCAGACCCACGTCGAATGGGCAGGCATGGGTCTTCACGACACCATTCAACCCGGATTCACGTTTCTGGTCGGCGTCGCGCTTCCTTATTCCATCCACAGCCGCACCAAGAATGGGCAGAGCTTCAGTCATCAGTTGGCGCATACCATCTGGAGAAGCCTCCTCCTCATCGCCCTCGGGATCTTCCTGCGTTCCACAAGCAGCACGCAAACGAACTTTACCTTTGAAGACACGCTCACCCAGATCGGCCTGGGATACACGTTCGCCTTCCTGCTTGCTCATTGCCGTCCAAGTTGGCAGTGGACCGCGTTCGGCGCCCTCCTCTTCGGCTATTGGCTGGCATGGGCGCTCTATCCGGCTCCGGGGCCCGGTTTCAATTACGCTGCCGTAGGAGTTCCAGCGGACTGGCACCATAACTTCACAGGGTTCGCCTCCCACTGGAACAAGAACAGCAACCTTGGCCAGGCATTCGACGTCTGGTTCCTCAACATTTTGCCGCGCCCTTCCCGCTTCCTCTACAACGAAGGCGGCTATCTCACCCTCAGCTTTATCCCCACGATGGGCACCATTCTCCTTGGCCTCCGCGCCGGCGAATGGTTTCGCTCTGCCGCTCCCAGGATCCCCATCAAGCGCTTTTTGATCGCCGGGGCAGTCCTCGCAGCCGCGGCCCTGCTTCTCCATGTCACTGGAATTTGCCCCATCGTCAAGCGCATCTGGACTCCTAGCTGGACGCTCTTCAGCGGCGGGGTCTGTTTCTTCTTCCTCGCGGCGTTCTCCTGGATCATCGACGTGAAGCAATACCGCCGGTGGGCAATCCCGCTGATCGTCGTCGGGATGAATTCCATCGCGGCCTATCTTATCGCGCATTTATGGGAAGACTTCATTATCAACAACCTGCATATCAATCTCGGCTACCAGGTCTTCCGCATATTTGGGAGCGGCCTGGAACCCCTGATGCTCGGCATCACGGTGATGCTGATCTACTGGTTCATTCTTTACTGGATGTACCGCAAGCGGCTCTTTCTTCGTATCTGAGCCGCGCAGCCCTTACTTAAGGTATCTTTTCTCCCATAGCTCCGGAGTTAGCGCTCCTGAACGCGAGTCATTAACTCGTTCCTGTGTTCAATGGGCGACAGACGCGTAAAATGTGACTTAAATCACACATAAGTCGTACAGTCAATGCCGCTCATCCGTTGATATGCTGTGGCCAGATCAGAGTAAATCCGACATCGCAATAAGGTGCGGAGCGAAGACCATCATGCTCGAACGTGGCTTCGTTTGATCTGGGCTCACGGGCCCGGCTAGGAGGGCTCCTGATGTTAGCCGGGAGTTACAATCCCTGGCTGGTATTGGCCTCTCTTTTGTTGGCTGTACTCGCCTCTTACACCGCGTTGAACCTGGCCGGACGCGTAGCAGCTACGCGGGGACGCACTGCGCGCTGGTGGCTGGCTGGCGGTTCCGTGGCCATGGGGGTGGGGGTCTGGTCCATGCACTTCCTGGGCATGCTGGCCTTCAATTTGCCCATTTTAATGGGCTACGATCCAAAAATTACCTTTCTTTCGTTGTTGATTGCAATCGCCTCCTCGGCCTTCGCCCTCTGGATCGTCTGTCAGAAAGAGCTATCGTGGCCGCGATTGAGCGCAGGTGCGTTGTTGATGGGGGCCGGAGTAAGCGCCATGCACTACACGGGCATGGCAGCTATGGAAATGACTCCGGGAATCCAGTACGTGCCGTGGCTGTTTGTCCTTTCGATTTTGATTGCGGTCGTCGCATCCGGCGCCGCCTTGTGGATCGCCCTCCATCTGCGGTTGCCCTTTGCAGGGGTCATGCCTGTGCGCGCCGGCGCCGCGGTCGCCATGGGACTTGCGATTGCCGGAATGCACTACACCGGCATGGCCGCAGCCCGATTCCCGGCAGGCAGCACCTGTGCGATGGCGGGCGAGGGAATCAGCACGGAATGGCTGGCCACACTGATCATCGTCTTTGCCTTGTCTGTCCTGTCCATCGCGCTGATCACTTCGGTCCTCGATTTACGGCTTGAATCGCGCACTTCCGTTTTGGCTGCTTGCCTGGCTGACGCTAACAAGGAACTCCAGTTCCTTGCCATGCACGACAGCCTCACCAAGCTCCCTAACCGTGCCTTGCTCGAGGATCGTCTTGAGCAGGAGATTCAGAATGCCAGGCGCGAAAATAGCAGTTTCGCGGTTCTTTTCCTCGATCTCGACGGTTTCAAGCAAATCAATGATGCCTTCGGTCACCATGTCGGAGACCTCCTGTTGATTGAGGTTGCAAACCGTATTCGCGCAGGTGTTCGTAATCGCGACACGCTGGCTCGAATAGGCGGCGACGAATTTGTTCTGCTGGTCGATGCCTGTGAACCGGCTGACGTAGCTACTCTTGCCGACAAACTCATCACGTCTATCAATGAGCCATTTGATGTTGTAGGCCACGACCTGCGTGTTTCGGGCAGTATCGGCATCGCCATTTATGGCGGCCGGGAAGACGAGCAGTACTCTCTGCTGAGGAACGCTGATGCGGCTATGTATCACGCCAAGGCATCGGGGCGTAACGCCTACTGTTGGTTTGAAGAGTCGATGAACGACGATGCGCACAAACACCTGCAGGTGATGCACGATCTGCGCATCGGACTCGACTCGAAACAGTTGGTTCTGCATTACCAGCCGAAGTTCGATGCGTTGAGCGGCAGGATGGTCGGAGCGGAAGCCTTGTTGCGCTGGAACCATCCCAGCCGCGGGCTCGTGCCGCCGGATCAATTCATTCCGCTGGCGGAAAAGACCGGCCTGATTGTTCCCATCGGGGAATGGGTGCTGGACGAAGCGTGCCGCCAAATGAGCGAATGGCAAGCGTGCGGCCGACCCGATTGGACGATTGCCGTTAACCTCTCCGCAGTGCAGTTCAACCATCCCGGATTAGTTCAAATGGTGCGTGACGCCTTAGAGCGTCACGGACTGGCCCCCCGCTGCCTGACCTTGGAGATCACTGAGTCGACGGCAATGCGCAACGCCGATGCGAGCATGGTGATCTTGCAGCAACTCCATGATTCGGGTGTGCGCATCTCCATCGACGACTTCGGGACCGGCTATTCGAGCCTCCTTTATTTAAAACGCCTGCCGGCCAGCGAACTGAAAATCGATCGCGGATTCGTCAACGATTTAGTCAACAATGCTGAAGACGCGGCGATCATCTCGGCCATCGTGGCGCTTGGACAAACCCTCAATCTGAAGATCGTTGCGGAAGGTGTGGAGACGCGGGAGCAGCAGGAGTTTCTGACCCGCCTGGGTTGCAGTTCACTGCAAGGCTTCTTGCTGGGACGGCCCATGACTCCGGAGAATCTCATCAAGGCCGCGGCAGAAAATGATGTGGCCTCAGCCCGCAAAGGTCCACGACTTGCCCGCCAGATGACCGCGTAACAGCCGTATCACGTTCCCGGCAAAATACACTTCCTATGCCGCCATCACCTCTGCCAGTCTCCGTACCGTCAGCACCGTAATGTCGTCTTCCTGCCCGAATCCCTTGGCTGCGTCGGCAATATAAAACGCCGACTGGTTGCTCAGGTTATGCACGCGGTCGAATCCGAATAGCTCGCCCGAAGGTTTCCGTGCCTCCACCACTCCGTCAGAAAGCAGCAGCAACCGGTCTCCCGGATGCAGATACAGGCTGACCTCGTCATATGTGTTTTCGGGAATGGCGCCCAGCGGGAGTCCGCCCGGCAGCAGAATCTCCTGGCTGTTCAAGTAAGGGGGCAGGTGTCCCGCGCTGGCCAGCACAAGCTCACCATTGGGGCCAAACCATATGGCCTCGCAGGTGGTCAGGCTGTCGCTGCCCGCCAGGACGCGATTCAGCGATTCCAGGATTTTGGCCGGGCTTCTTTCCGGGATCCCTCGTATCGCTCCCATCAACATGGAGACATTCATGGCCGCCTTCAGGCCCTTGCCGGCCACGTCGCCAATCACCACCAGCAATCCGCCGTCGCTGGTCGGCTGCAGGTGGAAAAAGTCGCCGCCCACCTCGTTGGCGGGGGTGTAGACCGAATCCACCTCGTAGCCGGGGGTTTCCAGTTTCTCCCGCGGAATCATCAATTCCTGCACGCTGCGCGCCGCGGCCAGTTCGCTGTTGGCGTGTTCCTGGTCATGTTGAATGCGCAGAAAGCGCACAAAGATAATCAGCACGATTGCCAGTAGTCCAATGAAGTCCGCGATCGAGGCAAAGTGGATTGGGATCATGCCTGCTTGAATGGTCAAGGGCGAATGATAGGGATGCCCCCCGCCAAAATTGCTCATACTGCCTGTGAAAATCGGCTCGACGATACCCACAATGGTCAGCACGAACGGAATCAGAAGCATGCCTGCCTCGAAGTTGCGCCGGATGGTGGCCACAATCAAGGTGATGAAGATGAAAAGCATCCCACCTGTGATCCACAAGATACTGCCCAGAAAGCCGACGATCATGACAAGCAGGGCGAGGCGGCTGTGGCTCCCCAGCAACAGCATCCCAGGCCCCACAAGGAGAAGCACCGGAGAGGAATAACGGAGCAATGTAATATACCAGCGCCGCGGAAGTGCCAGGAAGGCAACCAGGAACTCGAAGTACAAATACGCGGAAATGACGACGAGTTGCAGGATGATGGCGCCGTACCAGATCTGATCAAGCTGCGCGGAACTACCTGCCAGATCGACAAACCCAATGGGCGCCTGGATCAACTCGTGCAGGGCTAGCCATAGATACTCGACGTGGCCTCTTTGCGTGAAGTAGAGAGCCAGCAAGAACAAGGAGAGCACCGTGAAGAGGATGGCGTTGACCAGCCGTGGCAGGCGTTCGAAGAGGCTGTGTGTCGACCAGAGTTCCAGTTCATGCTGCAGATCCGGAGGGTTGCCGATCCGAAGCGTACCTCTCTCAAAGAAGTTTGTATAGGCGCTCAGGCCGAAGGGAATGTAGATCGTACGTGCCACCAGGACGACGTCCGTGTCACTGGGAGCAACGCCCAGATCGTAGATTCGTGAGATCTCCTGATATTGGTTTGGCGCGTCTCCGTGAGGGCCCTCGGGATGGATCTGCCTTCCATTCGCGAACACATCCACGCCTGGCCCCGCCCCGCCGCCCGGCATCGCTGTGTTTTGCGAGACGGGAAGCGCGATCAGGAGCGCAATCGGTCCATGCCCCTCAGGGAGCTTCAAATGCATCCGAAACCAGACAAAGGGCCGTCCGTGGGCGGGAGGTGGCCCAGAATGATCGGGCGCGGTATCCCCGCTGGGCCGATCCAGGTCATCAAGATTGTCAAGGGGATCGCCCGGTTTAAGCACCACCCACTTCGAATCGTCGAACCCGGGATCGGCCGCCTGCTCGTTGGCCGTGACTCCCACTCGCCAGTCTTTGTCGAGGGTCTCCGGGGATCCAAGGTGCGATGTGTCGAAAACAACCGTGGGCGTGGAAGGCGCGTTCGCCCCCGCTGGGGGCAGGTGTTTTCGTGACGCCAGCATCTCAGCAAGTGAATGAGCAGAATGTGCCTGTTGCGCCGCCAGTTGACCGCCCACGCTCAACGCGAGCGCCATCGCTGCCAGGGCTTCACGAACCAGGAACTTACAAGCCAAATCGCCTCCTGCTGCTGCGTGTTCACCACTCTAATTCAGATAGGCGCAAGCTCCAAGAAGAACGTCCCGCGAGCCGGGAGAACAGATTTCCGGAAAGGTCCAGGATTTCGCCCCCGGGCGTTTTCAATCCGCAACGATTTTTTTTGACCTACTGCTGCCAACCGGGTGAATACTAGCGTCTAATGGTTGGAGCGAAGCGGAAACACCCATCTCGCGACGGGTGCATCCGAGTTGGAGGTAGGGTAATGAGCGCAGCTTTCAACGGTATCAAGGCAGGAATGCTGGCGGGGTTGGCACTGGCCGTAGTCACAACGCTGGGAGCCCAGTCCACTGCTCCGGCGAGCCCATCAAGCACTCAGACCCCATCGAGCGCTCCGCCAAATCAGCCTGACGCACAATCAACTCCTGCGAGCCCGTCCGCGACGGCGCCGGCAACCACCCCGACGGCCCAGCCTGCTCCCGGAACGACCCCAGTTGCCGGTGACACCCCTCCCGCGGTGTCCGCGCCTGCTGATAAGTCAAAGGATTCCTCAAAAAAGGATCCTGACGCCAAAGACCCAGCCCCCGGCACAACCCCGGTCAAAGGTGACGTTCCCGCCAAGGATGTCGACCCCGACAAGGTGGTTCCTGTTGGCGGCGAAATGATCAAGGTCAAGCCCGGCAGCACCGAGGATGTCAGCGCGGTCGGCAATCGCAACATCGGCGGCCGCGGTATGGGCAACTGGTATTCCACCGACTCCGAAATCAAGATGGGCAAGACTTACGCCGATCAGATCGAGAAGAGCACCCACTTCATCACCGATCCTGTGGTCACCGAATACGTCAACCGCGTCGGTCAGAACCTCGTAAAGAACTCCGACTGCAAGGTGCCGTTCACAATCAAGGTCATCGATTCGGATGAGATCAACGCCATGGCGCTCCCCGGCGGGTTCTTTTACGTCAATTCGGGATTGATTCTGAACGCGGACGAAGAGGCAGAGTTAGCCGGTGTGATGGCTCATGAGATCGCACATGTCTGCGCCCACCACGCGGCGCGCGAAATGACGCGCATGAACTACGCGCAATTGGGAACCATTCCGCTGATCATGATGACTGGCTACAGCTGGACGGGCTATGGCATTTATGAAGCCACCCAGTTTGCCGTACCCATGACCTTCCTCATGTTCTCCCGCGAGTTCGAGGCACAGGCTGACTTCCTCGGTGTTCAATATATGTATCGCGCCGGCTACGACCCGCAGGCCTTTATCAGCTTCTTTGAGAAGATTCAGGCCCTCCAGAAGCGCAAGCCCGGCATGGTTGCTAAGGCCTTCTCCGACCATCCGCAAACCCCTGACCGCATCCTTCACTCGCAGGAAGAAATTGCCCGCATTCTGCCCCCGAAAGATGAGTACCTGGTAACGACTTCGGAATTTGGCGATGTGAAAGCCAGGCTGGCTCGCATCGAAAACAAGCGACGTTTGCTCGACACCAAGGGCGGCAAGAAACCCTCCCTGCGCCGTGCCAGCACCGGAACCGACGACGGCACCGGCAGCAGCACCCAGGCCGGCAGCGACACGAGCGGCGACGACAAGCCGACCCTGCACCGCCGCGAAGACCAGAACTGAGCGCGGGATTCGTTTAGATACGGAAATAAAGAAGAGCATTGGCGCTCTGATAGTCCGGGGCGCCAATGCTCTTTGTGGCGGGTCGTTGCGCCCGGAAGCCGGTGCGTCAGACATTGGTAAATCTGTGAATCTGGCGTAATTCCGCACCATCCGCTCTAACTCCACAACTCCTTGGGTCCGTGCATCCCCGCCACCCCATGGGGAGGGGATGCGTCGGACCGGTCCTGTTCGAGGGTTCCCAGGCGGTGACCCAAAGACCGTGAATTTCCTTTAAATATCTGAAAATCCTTGAACCGATGGGTGAATCCGCGTTATATACAGGAGTACCGGCGCCTCTGCCGGAATCTTGGCCTGGGGCATTCTGCCTTTCGGGGGGGAACAATGCGCAACTCCGCGGCTCGCTCTAATCTTCTGGTTCCAGAAATACGCGAGGTCATGGATATTCGCCAGGCCTCCGACTATCTCGGCATTTCGGCCGACACGCTCTACAAATACGCCTCGGAGGGGTTCGTTCCCGCTTTCAAGCTGGGCAACCGCTGGCGCTTCAAGCGCTCCCGCCTCGACGAGTGGATGGACCGACAATCTGAACTTCACGCCGCCGATGCCGACCCGAACCAGAAAAAGCCCGTTCGCCCGGCAATGTGAGAGCAGTGAACAGTGGTCAGTGTTCACTATAGGATTCGGTGGGCAGTGATCAGGGGTCTTCGATCAGTATGCAGAGATCGCGACACAAAACCCCAAATTAGAATCGGGCAGCAATGCTCAAAGAGCTTGGGCGTACCCTGTCTGCCTGAGGGCATTCCAGCTGACCACTCCACCCTGGCCACTGACCCCTCTTCACTGACCACTGCTTTCCATGTGATATATCTTTCCGGGTGGACCACCTACGCCGCATCGGCCAACTGCGCCGCCGTTTGAGCCGGGCAGGCTTTCCTGGCCTTCTCGTCACGCATCTTCCCGACCTGCGTTATTTGTGCGGCTTCACCGGCTCCAGCGCGGCGTTGGCTATCACGCGCAGGGCTGCGCGGCTGTTTACCGACGGGCGCTACACAGCGCAAGCGATCGAAGAGGTGAGTGGCGCGCAGGTGCAGATCATCTCCGGTTCTCCTGCCGTCAACGCCGTGCAGTGGCTGGCCGCGCAATCCGGAATCGCGTTTGCCGGTTTTGACCCCGCCCATACAACGGTTGCCGAACTTGCCCGCTGGCGCGCTGAACTGCCATCCCGCTTCCGTCGCACATTCCTCTCCGCCCTCAACGGGCCTCTGGTCGAGCCATTGCGCATGATCAAGGACGAACAAGAGCTGACCATCATGATTGAAGCGGCTCTGGTCGGCTGTTCGCTTTTCGACCACATCCTTGGCTTCATCCGCCCTGGAATGCCGGAGTTTGAGGTGGCCGCCGAGCTTGAGCATCAGGCGCGCCTCATGGGCGCCGAGGGCATGTCTTTCGAGACCATCGTGGCCTCCGGCGTGCGTTCGGCTCTTCCCCATGGGCGGGCTACAGCGAGCCGGCTCCCCCGCAAAGGATTCCTCACCCTCGACTTCGGTGTTATCCTCAAGGGTTATTGTTCCGATATGACACGCACTGTGCACCTTGGAACTCCGAAGGCGAATGAGAGAAATGCATACCAGTCTGTCCTCGAGGCCCAGGAATCCGCGGTTGCCGCAGTGAGCGCAGACGTCAGTTGCGGCGAGGTGGACGAGGCCGCGCGCAGCGTGTTGCGCAAAGCGGGTCTGGCTGAAGCTTTCTCTCACTCCACCGGCCACGGGGTTGGACTGGAGATTCACGAGTCGCCGCGCATTGGTGCCGGACAGGCGGCAAGGCTGCTCCCCGGCATGGTCGTCACAATTGAGCCCGGGATTTACCTGCCGGGCCAGTTTGGGATTCGCATCGAAGATATGGTGGCCGTCACCCGAACCGGGGGGCAGGTGCTCACGCCCGCGCCCAAAGCCCTCATCGAGCTTTGATTCAACAGCCCCGCATCCGGGCAGAGTTAAAGGAACGAATGAAACCTCAAGATATCCAGGATCTTAAAGAGCTGATCGAGTTCCTGAAGCACTATCAGGTAGCCGAGTTCGATCTGGACCGAGGCGACATGAAGATTCGCCTCAAGTTCAGCCAGTCTGCAGCATCCCCGGCAGCCGCCCCGGCAGTCCCCTCCGAGCCCGCGCATTTGCCTCCGCCTGCAGACATCACGCCTGCCGCCGCTCGGTCTGAAGACACAGCAACCGGCCTCCATATGGTCAAATCGCCGATCGTTGGCACATTTTACGGCTCCCCTTCTCCTGGCGCAGGGGCATTCGTCTCGCCCGGTGACCACGTCGAAAAGGGCCAGGTCATCTGCATTGTCGAAGCTATGAAGCTGATGAATGAAATTGAATCCGATGCCTCCGGCGAAGTTGTCAAGTGTCTTGTCTCCAATGGCCAGCCCATTGAATTTGGGCAGCCGCTGTTCTCTATTCGACTGGGTTAAGAAACAAGGCGCCGTTAGCGAAGCTAGCGGTGCTTGCAACGCTCGCAATGCGGAATACTAACTCCGCTAACCGGCTAACTCCGCTAGCTCTGCTCTTGTCAAAGGGTCATGCATGTTTAGTAAGGTCTTGGTTGCCAATCGCGGCGAAATCGCGCTGCGCGTTTTAAACGCTTGTCGGGAACTCGGCATCCGCACCGTCGCCGTCTACAGCGAAGCCGACCGCAACTCGCTCCACGTCCGCTTTGCCGACGAAGCCATCTGCATTGGCCCACCACGCCCCGCTGACAGCTACCTCAACGTCCCCGCCGTTATCTCTGCTGCTGAAATCGCCAACGTCGATGCCATTCATCCCGGCTACGGCCTCCTCAGCGAGAACGCCAACTTCGCTGAAGTTTGTCGCGCCTCGAACATCAAGTTCATCGGACCCCCACCTGAGGTCACACGCCTCATGGGTGAAAAAGAAAAAGCGCGCCAGGCGATGAAGAGGGCCAAAGTCCCTATCTTGCCCGGTTCCGACGGCGTCATATCAACCATTGAAGAAGCCCAGGAATGGGCCACTCAAGTCGGCTACCCGGTCATCCTCAAAGCCAAGGCCGGCGGCGGCGGCCGCGGCATGCGCATCGTACGCTCTGCGGATGAGCTGCCCAACCTTTTCCATGCAGCATTTACCGAGGCGGCCAACGCCTTTGGTAATGGCGAACTCTACATGGAGAAGTTCATCGAGCAGCCCCGCCACATCGAGTTCCAGATTCTTGCCGACGAGCATGGCAACGTGGTTTCGCTCTTCGAGCGCGAATGTTCCATCCAGCGCCGCCACCAGAAGCTCATCGAAGAAGCGCCGTCTTTGCAGGTCACCCCGAAGATGCGCGACGAGATCGGCCGCACTCTGTGCCGCTGCCTCACTGAAATTGGCTATCAGAACGCCGGCACCGTTGAATTCCTCATGGATGAGGACCGGCAGCTTTACTTCATCGAGATGAACACCCGCATCCAGGTCGAGCACCCGGTGACCGAAGCCATCACCGGCATTGACCTGGTGAAAGCGCAACTGCGCATCGCAGACGGCGAGCGCCTCGCCGCCATTCTGCCGGCGAAACTCCAGATTCGCGGCCATGCCATCGAATGCCGCATTAACGCTGAGCACCCGAAAAAATTCACCCCATCCGCCGGCAAGATCACGGTCTTTAACGTCCCCGGCGGTAACGGTGTGCGCGTCGATACCGCGCAATATGCCGAGGGCGTCGTCCCGCCCTACTACGACTCGCTGATTGCCAAGCTTATCGTCCACGGCGTCGACCGCGACGAAGCCATCGCCCGCATGGAGCGTGCGCTCTCGCAGTTCGTGGTGCAGGGAATCGAAACCTCCGTCTCCCTCCACCAGGCCATCTTCGCCGACCCCGACTTCCGCACCGGCAACTTCGACACCAAGTTCATGGAACGCTTCCTCGCCAAGACCGCCGATTGAGGAAGCTCTAAACCGAAAATTCGGGCTCCTTGCCTTCACCGCGAAAGTTTTGTCTCCGGAGGCAACTCTCGATGCATTTTTCTGTTCTAAAGAGTCGAGGGATACTATGTCCATTTTGAAGACCTTTGCTGTTTCAGCTATCGCGACGGTTGTTCTCAGCAGTGCACCCTTGGCCGCACCTCAAATTGCTGTGAGTATTGGAGCACCGCCAGTGTGCCCTTATGGGTACTTCGACTACGCTCCCTATGACTGTTCGCCCTATGGTTACTACGGGCCTGACTGGTTTGTAGGCGGACTGTTCATCGGAGCCGGACCCTGGTTTCATGGGCATCGCGGCTTTTTTGGCCACGTCGACAACCGCTACGATCCTCACCACGGTTACCATGGGCCGCTCCCCGGCCGCGGTGAAGAGCAGTTCAATCATTTCCACGGAAACGAAGCGCGCGATGGGCGAGGCCATGTAGGCAACCCCGGTCATGACGCGGGCGGTGAACATGCCCTCCCCGGCTACCACGGCGGAGGTCACGGCGGCGGCGGCCGCCACTAATAGCGGCCCACTCTGCGCAAGATGAACTGAGCGCTTTTGGCCCGACCACACCCTGGGCTCACGGCGGCGACTCTTCGCCTGAAGGGCCGTCGGCGCATTTTGTCGAGTCGGTGATCGCCCCCACTTTTCGCAAAAGCGCTAAGGCGGGAAAAGGCCCGTTTACCTTGGGACTCATTCCAGTAAAATCACCAGGTGCCCACTCAGGTGACTATCGTTCCCATTCCGTCATTCCATTCGCCATGCAGGACGCCCGCCGGGAGAATCTGCTTTAACTCCGCGAGTTATATGCTAATATCCTGAGTTATCCCCCCAGATTAAGGATGAAGAGGCGCATAACTATGCCTTACATCGTGGAGCACAACGGCCAGGTTCTCGGCCCCTATTCGCTCGCGGAATTAAACGAGAGTGCAGCAGCCAGGAAAATAGCACTCTCCGATCTCGGATGCGACCAGAGTTCCGGGCACTGGGTGCCTGTTTCACAACTCCTCTCGATTGGGGTCGTCCCGGCATCGGTGGCAGCGGCAAATGCGAAGACTACCGCTCCCAAATTCAATTCGGGTTTGTTTGCTGGAATGGGCGGCTTTCTGCTCACAGTGGCCTTCCTGCTTTGGCGGGTATTCAGGATCATGAACGCGATCGCCCGCTTGCACCACTCACACTAGCGCCACTCACATAGAACGACTGGCTTACCCTGCTGATTCGCCCCACAATCCTGCTCCGGGGGAAAAGGAATCGGCACGGATAAGTCCCCCAATGACTTCGCATGCTGCACGGTAATGGGCGAGTCATTTCGCGAAGGGTCGGCTCGGAGAGACGGTGTGACGGACGACCGCGAGAGCTCGCAGCCAATGACGGCGATTGTAGGAAATAACTACAAGACGCCCGCACAGCCCAAGGGCTGCGCCCAGCGCCGTGCAGAAGGCTCGGCGTTCCGCGAGAGCCGGGCCGGGAATCTGATTCAGTGAGAGAAGGAAGACGATGTAGCCAGTAATGGCCATCGAAAATAGAGCATAGTTCACGTTGAGCACACCGTAGGCGAGCCATGCGAAAAGAACCGTAAAAGCGGCCAACACCGTCGGTGTTGTATGCACGTGGGCGAGGCAGAAGCTCACGACGATGGCTCCGCACATCGTCCCCAATGTACGGGCGATGGTGCGGCTCACCGTATCGGTCAGGGTCGGCCTCAATACCAGCAGAGCTGTCATTGGAATCCAGTAGCCGCTGGGGTAATGCAATCTGCGATAAATCTCCGTAGCAATTCCAATGGTGAAGGCGAGCCGAATCGAATGCGGCAGTGCCGAGTTCAAAAACCTTCGCTGGCGGACGGATTCCGCAGTTTCAGCCAGTGCGGCACGAAGAGCCAACTCCTCTTCGCGGAGGTAGCGCGTGAGTTGAAAGAGTCGCATTTGCAGATCGTGGAAGAGTTGAAGCAGCAGGGACGAAACGATCAGTTGCAGCGCTCCGCCCGCGAAGAGAAGCAGACTGCGATCAGCAGCTTCCTTCAGCGATGCAGGAAACGCGGAAGCCACGAGGAACGTAATCACACACTGCTGGCCAACCCAACTGTAGCCGCCGGGGCGCCCAGTAAGCATGCCGTAACCGAAAGCCAGAAGCGCCGCTGCGAAGACAAGCAGAAGATTCTCATGGCCAAGCAAAACCCCTAAAAAGCCAGAGAAGGCCATTCCGATTGTGGCAAACAACATGGGCAGCAGTGACGAATCGTCGATGGACTGCTTTTGACCGAAGCCAGTGTTCATGGCGCCGCCTGCCGCAATCATGCCGGCAGCGGGGTGGCCAATCGCGATGCCGACTGCTAGACCCATCGCGATCGGCAAAACAAGGATTAAGTCGCTTCGCAGCGTCAGGTTTTCCCAGCGGAATACTGTGCTGTCTTTAAGAAAATGCTTGGGGGCAGCCGCCCCGGGATCGAGCGTCGACATGAAATCCAGCATGGCACGAAAAGGCCATGCCATCCTAGCTAGTGACGTTTCGTTTTTGCTTTTTTTGGTGCGCTGGTCACTCGATGCTCAAAGAAGAACTATAGTCTCATCCTCAACGTCCCGTTAAGGTGGTGCCGATTAGACGGCGGCTAGAGGCTCGGGTAGCCTTCCCGCTCGCGCGACCTGCTCGTTCCATCGTTGAGTGTCTAGATTCATTACCAGCAGCCACAGGAACAGCGATGATTCCACGATGAGGCCGCAGGCGAGATTGTAAGGGGACAGATAGCTTTCGAGCCGCGGTGAAAAATAGGTGAGCCAACTCAAACCGCCAAACGCAATCAATACACCCAGAGTTCGAGGGAGAAAGTCCGACTTGTAAATGAGCCAGCCGGTCAATATGCAAAAGATTCCATGAAATACCATGGCAATGTTCGTGCCATGAGAAGTCAATCGAATCGCCTCAAGGGCGATCCCAACAAGGTTGAACGCAGCCGCGAGCAGCGCGAGGCTCCGCTTCACTGGCCAGAAAATGTCATAGAGGATAAGCGTAACAACGAACATTCCCACGATCTGGATAAAGTTGGCTGCGTAACCCAACTTGCCGCCGAGGAATACCTCGAGGAATAGTGCCGACAACAAGCTGAACACATACATCCCACCGACCATCCTGGCTTTGAAACGCGGCGAGGCCTCTCGAATCCGTCCTAGCGCGTGTTATCGACTCAGGTGCGAATCAGAATGATTCACGACTGGGCCCGTCGCATTGGACGGCGAAAGAAAGGTTCTCCCGCTCCGGCCTGCCCCTTCCATCGTTGAATGTTCACGCCCATTACGATGAGCCAGAGCATCAGCGATGCCTCCGCGAAGATGCCCAGAGCCTCGATGTAGATGAAAAATTGGTTTGCGATGGTGGGAGAGAGAAAAGCCAACCAGCCCAAACCAGCAAATGTCATGAACACGCCCAGAACGCGAGGCAAGAAAGTGGAACTGAAGATGAGGTAGCCGATCAGCAGGCAATAGGGGCCGAAAAACAGCAAGGGGCTGACGGGCAAGGAAAAGGAAGGGAAATGGCCAAGCGTCATTACGACGCATCCCGCTAAGCTGAAGAGAGCCGCGACCAGAGAAAGGCTCTTATTCACCGGCTTGAACAAACGATAAAAGAGCACCGTCAAAACGACGTAGCATGCGGTCGCGATGAGATTTGTCGCGTTTCCATAGGCAACAAGTTTGCGGCCAAGCAGGATCTCCGCAAGTATGGCCGTCAGAAAATAAATCAAATAAACCATGCCGGTAATCTTGGCCATGGGATGCGGCGAGGCTGCCCGAGTGCGGTGCATCATTTTTGCCTCCAGAAGGACCACCCATAAACGCGCCCTCGCCCACTTACAGACCCATAAGTTCCGTGTTCCCGACTAAGATTCATGCCTTGTCGAAGAGACCGCGGATTACCCTACAGTGGGAGAATAGCTAACTCCTGACTGGTCAAGATTGCACACAATTGAGAGGAAGTTTTGACAGCATGCATACCCGCTTACAAGACGCCCCTCGCCTCCCCGGCATCTAACCCGCAGGAGATCTGATGAGCGAAAAGCTGAAGCCTACCCATACGCAGCCTGGCGGATTCATTGACGAGAAGCAAAATCCGGACGACGGCGTCATCAACGATTCCTTAGGCACTGTCGACATCGCCGACTCGACCGGCTCAGACGAAGAGAAAGAGACAGGGGACGCAAAGAAAAAGAATAAGAGTACCCGCGAAGACTGACCCCGGTAACACATCCCGGCGCAGCATGGAAAGCTCTATTCCTCCACCATCTCAGCTGAACATCTCCAAAGGCCCTTCCTGCTCCGGTGCTGCGCGCTGCCGTTCCGGCCATGTATTCTTGACCAGCCCGAGCTAG